>Ga0180007_10000135_pt1 | contig 133317 bp, 114 predicted proteins | sample MM_PC_MetaG_FD_121122 | JGI IMG/M metagenome (GOLD analysis project Ga0180007, IMG submission 121122) | Groundwater microbial communities from the Aspo Hard Rock Laboratory (HRL) deep subsurface site, Sweden - MM_PC_MetaG | ecosystem: Environmental > Aquatic > Deep subsurface > Groundwater...
ACAAATCGGCCCATATTTCCATGGCTTTTCGTTAAATAGACCTGCTATTCGCCTCAAATCCATGAAAATCTGGTCTCGATTTCTCTAATTTTCGCTACGATTCTCTAAATCCGACAGACTCCTGATATGGTTAACACTGTCAATAATAAACAAGTGTCCCTTGCCTTTTTTTTCGCCGGGTTTCCCGGCGCTTGCAAAAAGGTTAATTAACATCTTTCCAGTTCATGACCAGAGGCGGGGTCATCGTGTAACGACGGTTGATCAGTCTGATATGCGCGGGTTGGGTACCGAATGAATTGGCTTCGTCGTGGAGCTACCTCTATCTAGAGACGGGAGTTTCGGCTATAGCTATGCTTATTCCCATAGGAGTCTCGAGGATTCTCCTGACCTTGACCGCGCCCCTGGCGATGAACTGAAAGAGTTATTGTGATTTCTCCTAAGACACTCCTTTAAGGTGGAATTTTTATTTGAAATTGCTGATAAAGTTAGCAATTAACTGCGTCTTTGTTCTATCGTTCTGTTTTTATTTGTCACTATTTCTCTTTTTGTTATACTGACAGAGCTTACCCGGAGGATAGGGCAACGCTGAGGAGCGACCCGAGCGCCGTGGTAAGTGACTGATGAATGGGAGGCTGGACAGTTTTACAACTGCCCAGCCTTTTTTGATTTGCACTTCCTGTTCATCGGTCCTTAAAGCGTTAAACCTACTACCGGCGAGCGTAGCAAGCCGCAAATAATCATAGCTCCACTCAGCTTTAGCCTGCGCCACAACAATCAGGCCGCCTTGGACAGTTCCTGCGAAATGGCCCAGGAGAAACCTGCGATCTCTCTGGCAATCGCTGTTTTAGTAACATTCACATTTTTCCCTTTGGCGGTTAAATACTGATAGCGGGTGCAAAGTCTACACTGAGCTTTCCAAGAAATATTGATCACTGCTTCGGGTAAGTCTTCTTGTCGTTTCCGGATGGCCTTGCTTTTTCTTGCCGGGAATCGATAGGCATGAGCTGCTGCCACTAAGGCTTTGCGTACGTGTCCGTTCCCCGTTTTGGTGATTGAACCTTTACTCACTCGGTCACCACTTGAATGTTCAGATGGGATAAGACCAAGAAATGCCATAAGCTTTTCCGGGTTCTCAAAACGAGTGAGATCGCTCAGTTCTGCTACTATTGTTGCGGCAATAATAAGAGAAATTCCGCGCATAGACTGCAGGGCCTCTATTAACTCATGTTGATGACTTTGTCTGGACTGAAACCGGACTTGTTCGGTTAGTCGCTGAACACGGTTGCAACAATTTGTCACGGTATCAATATACTCTTGGAACACTATTTGTTGCGCGGGATGTGGCATTGCGATATCTACCAACCAGTTAAAATGAGACTTTGACCATTTTGTTCTCCCTGAATATACAATATCGTGCCGAAGTAAGAATGCACCCAGTTGCTGCTTGGCTGTGCGAACTGCACGAGTTGCGTCTTCTCGAGCTCGCACTAAATCCCTTAAGGCCTCATCTTCCTCGGTTGGAACGTGCACAGGCGTAAGCTCACCGGCCCGATGCAATCTGGCTAAAGAAAGGCAGTCCCGCCTGTCATTTTTTATACGATTACCACTTTGCTGGGGAATTTTAGACGGAGCAATAACAACACAATCCATAGCATTTTTGGTTAAATAGCGATAGATAGCATATCCACACGGTCCAGCTTCGTAGACAAACCGAAGAACAACCCCCTTCGATATGAGTTTCCTGATAACTTTGTCTAATTGATTCATGTTGTTATCAATTTTACCATAATATCTGACTTCGCCATCACGGCCCTCATCTGCTATTCCAATTGAGATTGAGTTTTTGTGGACATCTAAACCGATATTCTTTATTGTTTTCTTCATGACCTGCCTCCTTGATTTTGGCTCTGAGTTGATTGTTGAGTTTTACCTTTTTCAACTTAACCCACGTTGGCAAGGTAGGCAGGTCTATTTCGCCAACGTGTTAACCATCATATCTAGGATGCGTTGATTGAGCAAAAAGAGCACCCAAACAGGGGGGTGCAACTGGCCAATTTCAAAAAAAGAAGCACCATGGACAACATCCCATGGCTACGCCTTGCAGATGGAAGGAGGTACTGGGGAAAAAACGCATCACGAGAATTCTATCTGCCAGTCAGGACCCAAAAAAAGCGGGATCTGAAAGGCCAGGCCTGAATCATACCACTTTTCGCCCCCAGATATACCAAAAGCCCCCTTGATAATCAGACAATGGTCTTTTCTTCTACTTCCGCCAAGGTACCCGCACCCAAGGAGACCTCCATGGCCCGAACAGGGCAGATCGGAACGCAAAGGGAACAGCCGGTACATTTTTCCGGATCAAACACCACCAGCATTTCTGGGCGCTGTATTGCCAGTGCCCCCACAGGGCAGATACCGGTACAGGCCCCGCACTGAAAACATTTTTTATCATCCCTGTGAATGGACGCTGCCAGACGTTCCACCTTGACCCCCAGGGACTTGAGAAATTCTATTCCCTTGTTGACACTTTCCTTGGCTCCTTTCAATTCCAAAATCATGACCCCTTCCCTCTGCGGCAGGATGTCAGCCTTCAGGATATTGAATTCAATGTCGTACTGTTTAACCAGTTGGTAAATGATGGGATCATTGCTGGTCTCTTTTGGAAAGCGTAATATATAAATTCGTGTAGACATCACACACCTCTTGTATAGGTTTATATCAAGGTCAGAAATTCAACTCCGGCGGACCATGTAATGACATTTTCTGGCCAAAACAAAATGCTATGCCCCGGGCTTGAACCTGCCACCTGCTTTTGTCTCTTGCTCCATTCAGTTCTGGCAACTCGTCTTGGAACCGATCTCCACCCCTTGCTGTCGGATGTTCTCCTCGATCCTGGTCAACAACTGCTCCAGAGGAGCATCGGTATCAAGCCCTATTACCTCAATCTGTTCCAGCGCCGTTACAGGTTGAAAACGTTTTTTCTGGGCAAGATAGATCTCCCAACGCCCATCCGATATGGCCTGGGAATCCATGGCCCGCAACCGCAGTCGTTCTTTCACCACAGCTTCGCCACAGGTGCAGTGGACAAAAAGGATACGCACGCGACCAGAAAAACGATCGCGCAGGAGAGCCCTCTCTTTTTCAGATTGATAAGATCCATCCAGGACCACACAGCTCCGCGAATCCTTGCGAAAATGCTTATCGGCGTAATCGAGGAGGGCATCATAGGTCCGTCGGCTAAAAGCGGCTGTATAGATCCCCTGATCCACCTTCTCTTTCTGACTGCCTTGAGAAGCAATTCCAGCCAACTCCTTGCGTACCCTGTCCGAATTATAGTAAGGCAGCCCATATCGTTCTGCCAAGGCAGAGGCCAGATAACTCTTGCCAGTGGCAACCATGCCCCAGAAGACCAGAAGGAGCCCTGAGGGCAAAACCTCTTTACTTTGCTGCTGCATACTGTTCGGCCAGAAGAAAATGTTTTCTTGCCTGCTCAAGACAGTGGTTGGCCGTTTTTCCATCCACCGCCGGATCACTGGCCGTAAACAGCCCGATTTTTCCTCGCACATATGCTCGGTAACACTTATAAAAATCAAGCATCACCTTAAGGCCGGAATCTTCAGATTTTGCGACAAACTCCTCGATAAAATAGTGGGAGAGCCCCTCAAAACCATGGAAATCCAGATCCATGGCCAGAAAAGCAACATCGGCAGCGACGTCGGTATAGCGAAAACGCTCATTAAACTCGATACAGTCAAAGATACAAACAGGATCTGCCAGGCAAATGTTTGCTGAGTGCATATCGCCATGACAATCTCTGATTTTGCCATCATCAATACGTACCTGAAACCGATCTCCATGGCCAAGAAATTCTTTGGCATAGCTGCTGATGGCATCGAATTGGCCTCTATTGAGGGCCCCCTGACCGATAAAGGCCTCTGTCTGGGCAAAATTTTCCAGGACATTGACAGCAACGGAGCTGGCCTGCCCAAACTCCTGAATGGACTTGTCTCCTGCCGCCGCCTGATAGAAAGGAACCAGAGTATCAATGATGGCATCGATATGGGCCTGAGTTAACTGACCGGCGGCCATGATCCGACCCATCATTTTCTCTTCCGGCATTCTTTTCATCCTGATGCCATATTCCACAACATTTCCGGAACCATTGAGAGCAAACCCTTCACCCTCTTCAGTAACGGTGACCAGTTCTTCATAGATATCAGGACAGAGCCTGCGATTAAGCAGCAACTCCTGTTCACAAAAAAATTTCCTCTTTTCGAGGCTGGAAAAATTGAGGAAGCCAAAATCCACCGGTTTCTTCCATTTGTAGACAGAATCGCCTGCCAAAAAAACAAAGGAAATATGGGTCTGCACCAAGCTGATGTCCGCAGCAGGGTGCGGATAACTGCTTTCCTGGAGCAGGTAGCTGACATAGGCAGGAAGATTTGCTTCACTCATCAACAACTCCTTGTATTAAAATGATAAAAACAGAACCGGCTCGACCCGGATTACAAAAAAAGAACAGTGTACCAGAATCCCTCCTGAGAGTAAACTCTGGACAAAAGCTTTACCTTATTTTGTTATCATGATACTTATCACTTTTAACATACTTATAAAAAGTGAAATTCTGAAATAATTCACCAGTGCTTGTCCATACCTGAGACAGTTTTTTCCTCAATCGAAGCCTTTGCCAACTCTTTAATAACGTACATGATTCATCTCCGAGGCGTAACTATTTGAGCAAGCCCCCCCCTGGACTCCGAGGGTGAAAAGAGAGCCACTATACGCAGGCACTAACTAAAATTCTTCATCAGCTGCACCATGAATCAAGAAACCATAGAAAAACTTCTCTCCCGGGTACAGCAAGGCACCTGTTCTGTTGAACAGGCCCTGCACCAACTGCGCCATCTGCCTGGTCAGCGTATCAAGGACGCCTGTATCGACCACCATCGGAACCTGCGAACCGGAATTCCGGAAGTGGTTTATGGGGCAGGAAAAAGCAGCGCCCAGATTATTGACATCGCCAGGACCTTTCTCCAACACCAATCGCTGTTCCTGGCCACCCGGATAGATCGCAAAAAGGCAGAGCTGGTCATGTCCGCCCTGCCGCAACTCTGTCATCACCCGCAAGCAAGAATGCTCACCGGCAACCAGCAATCAATAGATCCAGGACGTACCCGGGGCACCATTGCTATCCTCTGTGCCGGAACCTCTGACATTCCAGTGGCCGAAGAGGCCAGGATAACGGCGGAGAGCCTCGGCAATCCGGTCGCCACCCACTACGATGTCGGGGTAGCGGGTCTCCACCGCCTGTTCAACAAGCAGGAGCTCTTGACCTCCGCCTCTGTCATCATCGTTGTCGCTGGTATGGAAGGGGCTCTCCCCAGTGTGGTCAGCGGCCTGTGCAGCTCTCCGGTGGTGGCTGTTCCCACATCAGTAGGATATGGGACCAGTTTCGCTGGAATCGCTGCCCTGCTTGGCATGCTCAACAGCTGTGCTCCGGGCCTCGGTGTCGTCAATATCGACAACGGCTTTGGAGCAGCCTGTCTTGCCTCATCCATTAACAGGAAAAGAGAAAATAGCGAGGAGGCCTTGCAAGATTCAGGCAGTACTGTATAATCGCTTTCGGTTCAACAGAATAACTTATCTTTGCACATCAACCACTGCCAATTCTCGTCACCACGAATCCAGGAATTCGAATGAACACCTCACTCAAACTGAAAATCAGCGCACTCATAGTTATCGTCATCCTTTCTATTATCACCATAATTCCATCATTTTATGCCTCAACACCTGACTGGTGGAATAAATATATGGCACCTGAGGGCCTCCGCCTGGGACTTGATCTCCAGGGTGGCATGCACCTGGTCCTACAAGTCAATCTGGACAAGGCGGAAGAAGATTCCCTTGAACTCGCTGCCACAGAATTAAAGGACAGCCTCCAGGAGCAGTCCATCAGTGCGGTACGCACAAAATCTGACCCGGGCACTGTCCTCTTCACCCTCCCCAACTCCAGTGCCGTGGATACAGTCACCAGTGTGGTTGCAGACAGCTTCCCCAATATCAACGTCAAAGTGGACACCAAAGAAGGGTCGTTCCCCAAAATTTTCATTACCCTCAAAGACTCGGAAATAGATTTTATCCGCACCCATGCCGTGGAGCAGTCTCTCGAGATTATTCGCAACCGTATCGACCAGTTCGGGGTGGCAGAACCGGTGATCATTCGCCAGGGTGAGGCAGAGATCGTTGTCCAGTTACCAGGTGTCAAAGACTCCAAACGGGCTCTCAAGCTCCTGGGAGATACCGCCCAGCTCGAATTCAAACGGGTAGCCGATGCAGCCGGTCTCAATCTCGGCCTCCTGGCCGAAGAAATACGGACAGCTGGACAATGGAATGGCACCTGGACCAGCACCGAAGAGGTGGCAAAGCTGAACCGGGCCCTGCAAAACCGCTTGCCTAAAGACACCAAAATCTATATCGAGAAAGACACCGACAGCCAAACCAACAAAGAGATCATTCGTCCCATTCTCCTGGAAGAAAAAATCCTGATGACCGGTGAAATGGTCAAAAATGCCCAGGTGAGAATTTCCAATCAATTCAATGAGCCCTATGTTTCCATCGATTTCACCTCCAAGGGCGGAAACGTCTTTGCCAAACTGACCGAAGCCAATGTGGGCAAACGGATGGCCATTGTCCTGGATAATGTGGTCCGTTCCGCCCCTGTCATCCGTGAAAAGATCATGGGCGGTTCAGCCCAGATATCAGGCAGTTTTACCCATGAAGACGCAGCCGATCTCGCCATCGTCCTGCGCGTGGGTGCCCTTCCAGCCCCAGTGGATATCATCCAGAACGTGACCGTCGGCGCCAGCCTTGGCCAGGATTCCATCAGCAAGGGGATGACCGCTGGTGTCTTCGGGACTATTCTGGTACTGGGCTTCATGACCATCTACTATCGCCTTTCCGGCATCATTGCCAACAGTGCCCTGGTCCTCAACATCCTCTTTCTCTTCACCGGGCTTGCCATTCTCAATGCCACCCTGACCTTGCCGGGTATTGCCGGTATCATCCTCTCCATAGGCATGGCAGTCGATGCCAACGTCCTTATCTTTGAAAGGATGCGGGAGGAATACAGCCTCGGTAAATCCGTGAAATCAAGCGTTGATGGAGGATTCAGCAAGGCCTTCTCGACCATTGTTGACTCCCAGGTCACCACCCTTATCACAGCCATGGCCCTCTTTATGTTTGGCACCGGCCCCATCAAGGGCTTTGCCATTACCCTCTCCCTGGGTATCATCTTCAACCTCTTCACTGCCCTCTTCTGCTCGCGGCTTATGTTTGACACCTTCTACTCCTTCCGTGTCCTGAAAAAGCTGACCTTTATGCAATTTATCGAGAAGCCGAACCTGGACTTTATGCGCATAAAAAATATCACTTTTACCATCTCCGCTGTCTTGGTGGCCATAGGCCTCATCGCCTTTATCCAGATTGCCAGAGGCAAGGCCAACATGGGGGTTGATTTTTCCGGTGGTTCGTTGCTCCAGTACCAGGCCAGCAAAAGCTTTACCATGGACGAGGTTCGTCAGGCCTTTGCCAGACACGACATGAAGGATATCAATCTCCAGGAAGTTGAAGGGGAACACCGGCTCATCGTTAAGATCAAACGCTCAGAACAGGTCATCGACAACATCAATGAACAGATCACCGACCTCCTGACCACAGAGCTCCAGGACAAGCAATTCACCCTGGAAAGTCAGTCGGAAATCGGCTCATCGGTCAGTACCGTCTTACGCAACAAGGCCATTCAGGCCATCTTCATCTCGCTCCTGGGCGTTATCATCTATCTGGCTCTGCGCTTTGACATCCGCTTCGGCCTTGCCGGTGCCGTTGCCACCTTCCATGACGTCATCGTGGTACTGGGAATCTGCTGGCTCTTGGACGTTGAGATCACCCTCCTCCTTGTCACCGCCCTCCTCACCCTGGCCGGTTACTCGCTCAATGACTCGGTGGTCATTTTTGACAGGATTCGGGAAAATATGGAGAAATCAGAGGCCCACTCTCTGCTCAAAGAGATTAATAGAAGCATCAACGAGGTCATGAGCCGAACCCTTGTCACCGGCCTGACCACTGGTTTCGTCCTGATCTGCCTCTTCTTCTTTGGCGGATCAGTCATTCGTGATTTCTCCCTGGCCCTGCTTCTGGGTGTCCTGGTTGGAACCTACTCTTCCATCTTTATTGCCAGTCCGATGCTCACTTTTTGGCCCGGCAAAAAGGAGTAGGAGCATGGATCAACTGCAACTGCCGAAACATGTCAGCCGCATCGAAAACGATGAGTGCTTTTCCTTTTCCTGTCATCCGGGTGTGGACTGCTTCACCGACTGTTGCCGGCAGCTGGAACTGGCCTTGACGCCCTACGATATCCTGCGTTTGAAGCAGGAAACCGGTCTCCACTCCGCTACCTTTCTTGAGCGCTATGTCATCCAAGAGCAGGATGCAAACGAGGCCTTTCCCCGCTTTTACCTTACCATGGTCGATGACGGCCAGGCCTCTTGCGTCTTTGTCTCGGACAAAGGCTGTACCGTTTATGCGGGAAGGCCAGGGGCCTGCCGAACCTACCCCATGGGTAGAGCTGTCATACGCCAAGACGATCATTCTATCCACGATTTTTTTGTCCTCCAGAAAGAGAAGCACTGTCACGGATTTCTGGAAAAAGATCCCCAGACAGCAAAAAAATACTGCCTGGAGCAGGGATTGGAGCGCTATAACGAACTCAACGACCGGGTAGCCGCACTACTGCAACATGAGAGAATACGGGGGGGAAAACAGTTAACAGACAAAGAAACAGAACTCTTTGTCCTGGCACTCTATAATCTCGATAGCTTTCGCGAACAACTCGAGGCCGGCGGACTCCCGAATCAGGAGCAATACCTTGCCCGAAGAGAAGCCTGCACGGATGACGAACAGCTGTTACTCTTTGCCGTAGATTGGTTAGGTAATATACTCTTTCAACACTGAACTGCCATCTCTGGACTCTCTGCCAACATGGTTGAGCTGTTCCCATACCAGGGGGGTACGACCTTCCTTTTCTCTCTAGCCAACAGATTTCAATGAAACTCAAAGTCGTCATCTTTGACTGCGACGGGGTCATGTTTGACTCCAAATTCGCCAATCAAACATACTACAATCAGCTCCTCCACCATTTCAACTACCCTCCCATGGATGAAGACGAACTGGAATTTGTCCATATCCACAATGTGATGGAGTCGACCCCCTACATCTTTCGTCACTACCCCGCACAAGACCTGGGAGAAGTTGACCGCTACCGGCAAGCAATAGGCTACGCCCCTTTTCTCAAGTACATGCGCATGGAGGAGGATCTCGTTGAATTTCTCGACATCTGCAGATCACGTTACCAACTCGCCATCTCCACCAATCGAACCGACACCATGACCTCGATCCTGGATATCTTCCACCTCCGCGACTACTTCACCAAGGTGATGACGGCAGAGAATGCAAAGCGTCCCAAGCCAGCACCCGATGCCTTACTGGAGATCCTCGCCCACTGTAACTGCCATGCGCAAGAGGCCATCTATATCGGCGACTCCATCATCGACCGCCAACATTCAGAGGCCTGTAATATGCGGCTCATTGCCTTTAAAAACGCTGACCTTCCCGCAGACTACCATGTCTCGAGCTTCATGGATATTCTGAGCCTGCCTCCCTTTCTCGAGTCTCACGCTGAGTCCCTGAACTCATGACCTCTCTCCTGTTTCGTCAACCCGCTTAATTCCTTCCATGAGGAGCATCATAAAATCCCCGATCTCGGCAGAGCGCATCTCATCAGGTGAGAGTCCCGTGCTAAAGGCATAGCGTCCTTCCTTTTCTCCCAACATGGCAAAGATGGCCTCCTGGTTGTTCTTTTCCCCATAATGGGCATTAATGACACAGCCTTCCCGGAAAGAAACCTTGGCCATTCCCTGGGGAAAATCAAGACTAAGAACACCTGTCTTTTTATTCATGTGAAAAATCTGAAAAAGTTCCGCGGGAGGCATTTCAGGAATCCAGCCACTCATACAGGCATCAAAGGTATTAAAACGGGTCACGTTGGCTCGGCTCAACCGCTGGGCCAGGACCTTGGCCATGTACAACTGCAGTCCAGGAATTCGGTCAAGAAGCTTGCTGACATCATCCCCGGAAATGGAAAGGACCTCAGCGTCTGTTATCGCCTTGACATCCGCCCCAGCGACATCACTGACAAGGTAGCTCATTTCACCACAAATTTCTCCAGGACTGAGGGTGGCTATCACCAGCGAACCATCACTGACCACCATATTTCCGGAAAGAATGAGATACAGATAGCAAGAGCGCTGCCCCTTGCGAATAAGAGTAGCCCCGGAGTGTACCCGTTCTCGACGTAAGCGCTTAAGCACTCGCACAAGATCCGCTTCAGGTATCGCCTTGATCATAGGAAAATCGCGGATGCGGGCCAGCAACGACTCGGCTTCCGAGTCGAGTTCAGGCTGTGAAGGGATCAGACCAGCATCGTGGGCAGCTTGCTCAGATATGAGCTCGAACTTGATAAGACCTGTGCAGCCACTGCAACTAAAGACTCTTCCTTTTCCGACAGGTTCTGCGTCAGTATCAAGGAGACGAAAAAGGAGGCCTGTCATCTCTCTGACGAGAATCAGGCAGGTTGCCTTATTCTCGGGACAGGAGAGGCTTTTTTCGGAAAGGGACAGCAACTCCCCCCGTTCATAGAGGGGACAGTTATTGTCGGTAATTATCTTAAAATAGAGTTTGAACGTTTTCATTGTTTATACTTTTACCATACTCTTTCTTTTGAGAAGGGAAAAATAAATTTTTTCCATCAATACACCATTTTTTTTGTATTTTGCCTAAGGTACTTGGTATAGTCATTATTATTTGTCAACTCAGTTACAAAGAGTATTCCCTTCCTGACGTTGCCAATTGTGCTCACCTTTATCGACTCACTTCATTGACTGATACGGAGTAAGCAGGGTCTTATCAATTCAATCAACCTGAGAAAGCCTGCATTTGCCAGTTCGCCTTCTCCTTACACGACCAAATAACCAGCATGAGTCAAACTAGCAAGCAACTCGAAAACGTTTTTAAGGAAATAACATCTCACTTCAGCAACGTCTCACAAATTATTGTTACACCTGAAGAAGGAAACCCTCCTGAACAATACAAAGTCACCTACCATCTGCCAGGGGTCTGTAAGAATGATGAGGGGCAAGTCTATCCCTGTGACCAGCACGTAATTTCCATAGCCCTTCCCTTTGGTTTCCCTCATTTCCCCCCTAATTGTCGTCCGGAAACCCCCATATTTCATCCTGATTTTGATTCTTCAGCGATATGTATCGGCGATGCCTGGCAAGCTGACCAGTCCATTGTCAAGCTCATCCTTCATATCGGTCATATGATATCCGGAGAGATCTATTCACTCAACAATGCATTCAACGAAGAAGCCGCCGAATGGTACCAGGAGCACAGGGACCAGCTCCCCTTTGGTCAGCCTGCCTTTTCCGCTTCCCCAGCAAAACCTGCGGCCAAAGAAGCAGAAATTGAAATGGCTGAAATTGATATCCTCAGCGATGACGATTTCAGCCACTCCTTTTCCCTGGAAAAGGAAGAAGAATCCACTGGCAAAGAGAGCCCATCATCTCTTTCAGCAACCATTGACATAGACCGCCTGCGCATAGTAGCCAAACAAAAACGCTTCCATACCCTCTCCCAGGAACTGCAAGCCATCGACAGCCATTTCAATGGCCGGGAACAACTGGAAATCCAGACCCGGGAGGCCATGAACAAGGCCACGGCGCTCTACCGCGAGGCAGATGACCTGGAGCATCGAGGAGAACACAAAAAGGCCTTAGCCAAGTATCAGGCCGCTGGGGCAGTGGTCTCCGACTATCCCCTCCTTGAAGAAGCAAAAAAGAGGATTCAACAATCCCTTGATCTCTTAGGTGACTGGGTAACAGGAGAAAAAAACGAGATAGAAGCAGAAGGAAATGATGTAAGCGAGGACGATGCAGAATCTTCTCTCGAAGAAACCTCCTCCGCTCCTTCTTCAGCCAAGGGAGAAAGGACCTTTTATGAAGAAGAAAAAACCAGGGGGAGCCGCTGGCCACTCTACACCATAGGAGGTGGAAGTGTTGCCCTTCTAGTGACCCTTGTTCTCTCCTACTTTTCTCTCAGTTCCGGTTTAAAAGAGGCCCAAAAGAAGGTGAGTGAGTGCCGCACCATGTTGGAAGCCAACAATTTCAGTGGTGCAGAACAAAAATGCGTCGAAGCTCGCGACCTCATCTCCAGTGTCCAACTCATCAAACAGAATGAAAAGGAAATTCTGGCCGAGGAAATCCAAACCCTGCTGACATCAGAAAAACTTCGGCAGGGACTGGCAGGCAAGACATTGCTGGATGGAAAATTTGTCTCTGAATCAACAAAGGCATTAATTCTGACCTTTAAAGAGGCGAAAAACAACGGAGATACCCTCTTGCAACAGAAAATCTGGCAGGAAGCAATTCCCCATTATGAAAAGGCCCTGGAGGCAGCAAGCAAGACCACAGCCGTCGATCAGAAGCTGGTTGTTGAAATACGCAGGCAACTGTCACGTGCCCGTTTCAATTCCTTGATGCTGGCCGGAGAGAAATCTTTGTCCACCTCTGATTGGCAAGGAGCCTCAAAACACTTCGCGCAGGCGCTGGAACTGGCCAAAACAGATCCGAACGTCCCCGTGGAAAACATTGCCCAGCTGGAAATTCTCTCAAATCAGACAAAATTCAACACCCTGCGCGATCAAGGAAAAGTCTTTTTCGACAACAATGAGTGGCTGGCGGCCCTGGAGACCTACGAGCAGGCCCAGAAACTGGCTGCGCAACTGGAGCTCCCTGAAGCGGAGGCCATATCTGCCCTACATGAAAGTATTGCCCGAACTAAAATTTATATGACGGTGGAAAAAGGGCAAGAGGCCTTTGCTGCCACGCGTTGGGATGATGCCATCAGACAGTATGAACATGCCATTATTCTCCTCGAAGAAAACAGCAAACTCCTCACCCAGATAGACACCAAGGACAGTCGAGATAAACTCTCCCGCATCATGCTCCACGCCTCTATCATCCGCGACAAACAGGATGTGGCAAAGCACCTTAAAGCGGAAAAGTACGGCCCCGCACTGGCAAAACTCCAAAACATTCAAAAATCCATTACTGCCAGCCCATTTGCGAAACAGCCTGAATTTCAAATCATTCTTCAAGAAATCTCCACTCAGATAGAGACGGCCCAAACGCAACTGCTCATTACAGACAAAAGCACATACCTCATCGACAACTTTAAAAAACTGTTTTTAAAACACTATCCTGCCGCCGCTCGCTCCACACTCAGCTCACCAAAAGTCGAGTATTTGAAAAATAGAGAAGGCAAATTGCTTTTCAGAATGCAGTGTACCGAGGAGAGTGGGGGCAGACCCATACGATTGCAGATGAATTACCTCTTCACCCCAGCAACCGGTCAGTGGGAATTCTCCAATGATGAGGATCAATAACCAATCCGGCTGCTATCTCTTTGATCCGGGGGGACCTGGAATTAATGATGGTGGTGATGGTGATGATCTGCTCTCTCCTTCCCTGCACCACCCGCTGCCATCAGCGCCTTTTCCAAACACTCTCCAACTGTCTCCATGGCAAGCAAAGCCGCAGCAAGATGTGAACTGATATCCTCTGTCGCTTTGCTCTGGGCAGCCAGTGTAGTCCATTTTCGACACTCTGCAGCATGACCGTGATTATGCTCAATCCAGTGTGGCAGCAATACCTGTAGTTTTTCTATCTCATTCATCTCTTCTCCTCCAACTCTTTTTCTTGTCCAATGTCCTTTTCTTTTCGCCAAAGCAGAAAGCAAGGGCTGATTTGTTAAGACGCCGCCGCGAGTGGTACCCCGACAAAAACCTTTCCCCCGAGAAAATCGATGGATTGGACCTGAACTCCGGGCACAAATTTCGGCTCTTCAAAAAAGGTACTGACCTCAACTCCCCCCCTCTTGACTTCCAACCTGGTGACGCTCTCCATCACCAGTTCTTCCTTATCATTTTCAATTACAAAAACACTCATCTGACACATATTATCCCTCACACTAAAAAGCGGAATTCACCTTTTCCCAGTAAGTCGTGGAGATGAAGAATCCCGATCAGACCTGAGCCCTCTCCGACAATGGGTAAAATCGTTATCTCATGCTGCTGCATAATACTCAGGGCATCAACTGCCTGTACCCCACCCCGTATGGTAAACGGATCAACAGTCATCATCTCATCGACCTTTGCAGTCGAGAGATCTCGGCCTTCCACCATGGCCCTTCTGACATCACCATCAGTGACGATTCCCCTGACCCTGGACTCCTCATCAACTATCAAAACGGCACCCAGGTTGGCCCTGTTCAGGACGATCACTGCCGCGATCGCCGGCGTTCCCAGCTTGACAGACGGGATGGCCTCTCCCTGCAACATGACCTCACTGACATTTACCTTTAACCTCTCACCTAGACTGCCTCCCGGATGATTCTCACGAAAGTCGGCAGCCCTGAACTGCTTGCGTCTCAACAGTACCACAGCCAGGGCATCGCCCATGGCAAGGGTTGCAGTGGTACTGGCCGTGGGGGCGAGGCCAAGGGGACAGGCCTCCATTGGAACGCGAATATCGAGGACAACATCACTGGACCTGGCAAGAGTAGACTCTCGACCGCCAGTCATGGCAATAATAGGGTTTCCCCTTTTTTTGAGGCTGATTAAGAGTCCGTTGAGTTCTGCTGTTTCTCCGGAATAGGAAATAGCGATGACCACATCGGATGGAGCCACCATTCCCAAATCACCATGCATGGCCTCCACTGGATGGAGAAAAAAAGAGGGGGTCCCGGTGGAATTTAAGGTAGCGGAAATTTTTTGTCCAACAAGACCGGATTTTCCGATTCCACTTATGACCAGCCTGGTAGGACAGCTGAGAATCATCTCCACAGCCTGGTTGAATTCCTCTCCAATACGTTCTCGAACCGCGGCCAGCCCTTGTTCTTCAATTAATAAAACTTCTTGGGCTTCTTCTATGGACATTACCAATACTCCTTACAGATAGGTGCAGTAGCCCTCACCTGATTTACATCAATGCATCGAGGAAATTATCTCTTGCTATCCTCCTCGAACCCTTAGATGCTCCACTGCCCTGCTCCGATAGGATTGCTCAATGCAGCGAATAGGGCAAGGGTACGGGGAGCTCTTATACCATTTTGACAACCACTCGGCCTCTTATCATTCCGGCCAGAATTTTTCCGAAATTTTCACCAAGTTCGTCTAAAGTAATCACTGTTACAAGATCGGCAAGCTGATCCAGAGCCCATTCCCCCGCCATCTTTTGCCAGAGCGCAGTCCTTCTCGAAACCGGACATCGCGCTGAGTCTATACCAGCAAGGGTTACCCCGCGCAAAATAAAAGGATATACAGAGAGATGAAGATCAGCCGATGCAGCATTCCCGCAGCAGGTCACCGTAGAACCATAGCTGCATTGCCTTATCGCAGTCTCAAGATATCCCCCCCCAACGGTATCCACTGCCCCAGCCCATTTTTCCTGGAGCAGGGGCTTACCTGACGCCTCCAGAAATGCCTCTCGGGTCAAGACCTCGACAGCGCCAAGATCGACGAGGAAGTGCCCTTCATCTTTGCCGCTCACCGCAACCACCTCAAAGCCAAGTTTGGCAAGGAGAGCAACGGAAAACGACCCCACTCCACCAGAAGCGCCAGTCACCACAATTCTCCCCCGTTGGGGTGTGGCCCCATTTTCAAGAAGTTTAGCCACACACTGAGCGGCAGTAAATCCAGCCGTCCCCCAGCTCATACTCTCCTCAAAATTCATCCCTGCCGGCAAAGAAAGCAGCCACTCTTCAGGGGCAGTGAGGTATTCAGCAAATCCACCATCATGGTTCATTCCCAGATCAAACCCTGAAACAATTACCCTCTCACCTGGACGCCATGCCCCCCCTGCTGATTTTTCAACAACCCCGACCGCATCAATACCAGGCACATGCGGATAGCGCCTGGTCACTCCCCGATTGCCAGCGGCAGACAAGGCATCTTTATAATTTAACGATGAATAACACACTTTGATCAGTACTTCATCATCGGCCAGCTGAGCAAAATTGAGTGTTTCCACCTGGCCGACAAAGCTGCCTTTTCCCCTCTCTCTCACGACCAATGCCCTGTATGTTGAACGCTTTTCTGCCATATCCCCCTTCCCCCCGACAAACATATGCGCAAAGAATCTGGATCAGGCTTAAAAAATGCGCCTTACCGCCATTTTTCCTTGACAATTCATGCCATACAGCGTCATAGTTTAAGATTGTTTTTTCAAAAATCCTCACTATACTTCTCGATCCTATCATATTTTCAACATATTTTCGCAGCAGCGCAAATGAGAATATAATTACAACGGAGACTTTCCATGTCAAATCACTTTTTCACCTCTGAATCTGTCTCAGAGGGGCACCCTGACAAAGTAGCAGATCAGATTTCAGATGCCATCCTTGATGCTATCCTGAGACAGGATCCAGGCGGTCGCGTGGCCTGCGAGACCATGGTGACCACCGGTATGGCCATTATCGCTGGCGAAATAACCACCAGTGCCTGGGTTGACATGCCTGATGTGGTGCGGCAAACCATACGTTCCATTGGCTATAATTCTTCCGACATGGGCTTTGACTGGCAATCATGTGCCGTTCTTACTTCCATCGACAAACAATCCACTGATATTGCCATGGGCGTTGATGAAGGAAGCGGAATGGACCTTGATCAGGGGGCCGGAGATCAGGGATTGATGTTCGGGTATGCCTGCGATGAGACACGGGTCCTCATGCCGATGCCCATTACCTATGCGCATCGGCTCACCAAGTGCCAGGCCGATGTCCGCAAATCAGGAAAGCTCTCATGGCTCCGTCCTGACGCCAAGAGTCAGGTCACCATTGAATATGAAGGAAAGACCCCCAAACGGATTGAGGCGGTTGTCCTCTCTACCCAACACGATGAATCTGTTTCCCATGCCGATCTCCAAGAGGCTGTTATGGAGTTGATCGTCAAACCCACCCTTCCTGCCAACATGATCGATAAAAACACAAAGTTTTTTATCAACCCCACCGGTCGCTTCGTCATCGGCGGTCCTGTTGGTGACTGCGGGGTCACCGGGAGAAAAATTATCGTCGATACCTATGGTGGCAGAGGCTCCCATGGCGGCGGTGCCTTTTCCGGTAAGGATCCCTCCAAGGTAGACCGTTCATCGGCCTATATGGGTCGCTATGTCGCCAAAAACATTGTTGCCGCAGGAATCGCATCCGAACTGGAAGTCCAGGTAGCCTACGCCATCGGTATCTCCCAGCCTGTGTCCATCAATGTGGAAAGCTTTGGTACCGGTAAGATTGATAATGATGCCATTAAGGCCTTGATCAGTAGAAACTTCGATCTCCGCCCCAAGGCCATTGTCCAACACCTGAACCTCCTGCGCCCGATTTACCAGGCAACCGCCGCCTACGGCCATTTCGGACGCGAGCTGGATAATTTCACCTGGGAGAGAACAGACAAGGTCGAAGCCCTCAAAAGTGACGCCGGGCTGTAATATTTTTTCTCCCCCTTGAACAGAACCCATCGCCCGCTTATCATGGCAGATGGGTCTTTCATTTTTCATCAGAGAGTAATGAGGATACGATAATGAGTAAATCCCCTAATGATTATAAAGTTGCCGACATGTCCCTTGCTGCCTGGGGACGGGCAGAAATCAAAATCGCCGAAACAGAAATGCCGGGACTCATGGCCCTGCGCCAGGAATTTCATGGTTCTCAACCCTTGAAAGGGGCGCGGATTGCCGGCTGCCTCCATATGACGATCCAGACCGCAGTCCTCATGGAAACCTTGGTTGAACTGGGTGCGGAAATCCGCTGGTCATCCTGTAATATCTTTTCCACTCAGGATCATGCTGCTGCAGCCATGGCAGAGGCAGGAATCCCCACCTTTGCCTGGAAAGGTGAAAGTGAGGAAGAATTCTGGTGGTGTATCGACCAGACCATTTTTGCTCCCGATGGTTGGCGCCCCAATATGATCCTTGACGATGGTGGAGATCTGACCCTGATCATGCATGAGAAGTATAAAGAAGAAATGAAGGCCATCAAGGGAATCAGTGAAGAAACCACCACAGGCGTTCACCGTCTCAATGAGATGGCCAAGGCCGGGAAACTGATGTGTCCCTCCTTCAATGTCAACGATTCTGTTACCAAATCCAAATTTGATAATCTCTATGGCTGCCGCGAGTCTCTCATTGATGGGATCAAGCGAGCCACTGATGTCATGATCGCCGGAAAAAGGGCAGTTGTGGTCGGCTATGGTGATGTTGGCAAAGGCTGTGCCCAGGCATTGCGGGGTATGGGAGCCACCGTCTATGTCACTGAGGTAGATCCCATCTGTGCCCTGCAGGCGGCCATGGAAGGCTATCGTGTGGTGACCATGGAGGAAATTGCTGCAAAGGGCAATATCTATGTTACCTGTACCGGAAACCTCAATGTCATCACCAGGAACCATATGGAGCAGATGCCTGACGAAGCTATTGTCTGCAATATCGGTCATTTTGACTCAGAAATAGATATTGCAGGCATCAGGGACCTACCTTGGGAAAATATCAAACCCCAGGTAGATCATGTCATCTTCCCTGATGGCAAGAAGATCATCGTCCTCGCCGAAGGTCGCCTGGTCAACCTTGGCTGTGCCACAGGCCACCCAAGCTTTGTCATGAGTAACTCCTTCACCAACCAGGTACTGGCCCAGATTGAACTGTGGAAAAACTCAGACCAATACGAAAACAAGGTCTACTTCCTGCCCAAAAGCCTTGATGAAAAGGTGGCACGACTCCACCTGCAAAAGATAGATGCCCACCTCACCACCATGAGCAAAGAGCAGGCCGATTATATTGGTGTCCCTGTTGAAGGACCCTACAAGCCTGAATATTACAGATATTAATTCCTTCCGCCCACCAAAGAACCGGGTACCCAGTTACCCGGTTCTTTTTATTAATTCTCTTTCAAGAGTTGGACATCTCCGGAAAGAATCTTGTGCACCCCCCCCTCTCCGTCCCGGGCAATCAACTGACCCTCATCATCCGGTCCCATACCCCATCCACGAATGACCTTCCCTTCCGTGGTCAGCCACTGCATCTCTTTTTCATAAAGGACATCACGTAGTCTCCATTCTTTGAGGATTTCCGCAAAACCCTGTTTTTCATGAAGAGCGATATGATGGAGAAGCGAGGCGTGAATAGTATCGTACAGCATATCGATATCCCACGGCAATCCTGTTTCCATGAACAAAGAGCTCGCCTTCCCTGCAAGTGATAGCGGAAAGGCATTCCCCCTGGTATTGACGTTCACCCCAATGCCGACGATAACAAAGAGATTTTCTGCTCCCTGATGAAGGGGGGAGGATTCGACCAGTATTCCCCCGCATTTTTTTCCAGCACAGTAGAGATCATTAGGCCATTTCAGGCCAAAAGGACGGCTGGTGAGTGATTCGATAGCAGAACAGAGGGCAAGGCCTGCGGTAAGGGTTATACGAGGAAATTCTCCACATGGCAGAGAAGGCCTGATGATAATAGAGCAATAGAGGCCTGTTCCTGGAGGAGAAATCCACTCCCTACCCAATCGTCCTCTACCATGACTCTGTTCTTGGGCAAGGACCCCCACCCCATGCGCTGCCCCTCTGATCGCCAAGGCATAGGCATCTGCATTGGTAGACTTCGTTGAGCGCAAATAAATTTTCTGGTCCATGATCCCTTTTTTTCAAAAAAAAAAGGTACAGAGTCAAACTCTGTACCTTTTTAAAACCTGGCATTCAAGGAAAAACAAAGGTCAATTAATACCTTCGGCTCCCTCTTCATTCTTGATACGATCAGGACGGGCATACATGGTGGTAGAACCAGAAGACCAGAACATCAGTTTTCCTTCCTTTACCAACGCGTTAGCTATATTCTTGATCACACGAGGCTTGGTATCAGGATCACAGGCGTAAAAATCTTTGATATAAAGCTGGGGTTTTGGGGCTTTTGTAGCCTTTTCAATCATTGCAGCTTTAATTTCGTCTTCGCTAAGTGCCATAACAGAAACTCCTAAGGCAAAGTGTTATCAGGCAATAACCGAGAAACGCAGTCGAAGAAAGGGTCTCCCCGACTGCGCCTATCAGATCAATTACTTGATGTGATTGGTGTACTTAAACTGAGTCGTTGTACGCCAGGTATCATAGGCCAAACGGTAGTCGTCGATGGACTTGATGGTGAAGGGGATGTTACATTTTTCAAAGAACTTCTCCCAACCAATGCGCTCGGCCCACTCACCAACACGCTCATACTTCTTGGCGTCTTTGGCGTAAGTCTCCAGGATATTCTTTATTGCAGCAACGGTCTCAGGCCAGCGGGGCGGAGTGTTGGGCAGGAAGGGAATAACCAGTTTGGAAAACTTGGGAGCAGATTTGGCATTGGAAACCTTACCACCAACAAGGATGGCAATTCCATCTCCATCAGGATCAGCGAGAGGCATTGCAGGACACATGGTGTAACAGTTACCACAGAACATACAACGATCAACGTTGACCTTAACAGTCTTGATCTCTTTACCGTCTATCTCAGCCTTGGCTGGTTTAACCGCGCCCAAAGGACAGGAAGCAATAGCCAGAGGCAACTCACATACACCGGTGATACGGGTATGATCGATCATAGGGGGCTTACGATGAACACCAAGGATGGCGATATCGGAAGCATGTACAGCACCACACATGTTCAAGCAACAGGCCAGAGCGATTCGAACCTGAGCAGGAAGCTTCATGGAGGTGAAATAATCAAACAGCTCATCCATGACTGCTTTAACAACACCAGAGGCATCGGTAGCAGGGGTATGACAATGGACCCAACCCTGGGTATGAACGATGTTGGTTACACCGGCTCCGGTTCCACCTACGGGGAACTTCGTGCCGCGAGAGGCCAGATCATCCAGAAGAGGCTGAACCTTATCTTTGGAATCTACCATGAACTCAATGTTATTCCTGGTGGTGAAACGCAGGAAACCGCCGCAATGTGCATCAGCGATCTCACAGATCTCACGAATGTGCTCAATGGAAATCAGACGAGCTGCACCGACACGGACGGTCCAGCACTCGTCGCCTGTTTCTGATTTATGCATCAAAACGCCAGCCTGGGTGATCTCATGATAGAGCCATTTGCCTTTATTCTTGGCAATCACCGGGGGATGAAAATCAGCGTAGTAATGGGGACCGATGTCTGTAATCCTATCCACCATCGGGTTTGCGGGATCGTAACCCATAATTATAACCTCCTTGAATATGTATTCGAACGTTTAACTCTGCTCGATTAGTGTTCTTATGCAGCGTGTTTTTTACGGAACTCTACAACATCACGCTCGAAACCACCGGGGACTTCCTCATCCTGCCAGAAGACATAGGGATTAGAACGAGGCTCTCTGACGTGCTGCGGGATGGGCTCAAGACCCATGACCTTGATAAAGGTAGGCAGACCAACACGCTGCATGGTCTCACCAACACGCTCACGGTTTTTACCAACTTCCATCCACCAGTCCCAGATACCTTCAATAAATTCGATCAGGTTCTCGAACTCGTTGTCTTTAGAGAGTTCCATGAAGGGGACAATCAAGGTGGCGAACTGGGCACCATCAAGGATCGGGGCCTTAGCGCCGACACAGACAGAAGCTCCCTGATGGGCGCCTGGGCGCAGGGCACGAGGCATAACATTGATGCAATGCATGCAACGGGTACACTCAGAATTGTCGATCTTCAGCTTATCGCCTTCCATCCACATACAATCGGTGGGGCAAAGGGCAATCACTTCTTTCTGGATGTCAAATGCACCCCAGTCACCATCGGCATGGGCACCACCGTTGGAGACGATATTTCCTGCAATATACTCTTTCACGGCAGCCTGGTCGATACGAATATCATCTCTCCAGGTACCGATAACCGCCACATCGGAACGAGCGATGGCGGCAACGCAGTCATTAGCACAACCGGAAAATTTAAATTTAAACTTGTAGGGGAAGGCAGGACGATGGATCTCGTCCTGGTAATGCATGGTCAGGTGGTAACATACTTCCTCTGTATCGTAGCAGGACCATTCGCAACGGGACTGACCGAGACAGTTGGCAGGGGTACGCAGATTGGAGCCGGAGCCACCAAGATCCTGTCCCAGAACATGGGTCAAGTCATAGAAAAAGGGCTCCAATTCCTCGGTACGACAACCAAGAAGGATAATATCGCCAGTAGAACCGTGCATATTGGTCATACCGGAACCATGTTTCTCCCAGAGATCGCAGATGCCGCGCAGATTTTCGGTGGAGTAGTATTTCGATGAAGGCTGATTCACACGAACGGTATGAAAATGCTCAACACCGGGGAACCGCTTGGGTACGTCAGAGTAACGACCAACAATACCACCACCATACCCGAATACACCTACGATACCGCCATGTTTCCAGTGGGTAATCTTATCTGTGTAAGACAGCTCAAGTTGACCAAGGATATCCCAACAATCGGGATTTTTCTCAGCCTGGCGCTTGATGTCGGAAACGAAGCTTGGCCATGGGCCACTCTCAAGCTGATCCAACAAGGGTGTATCATGCTTTGCCATGAATTTTCCTCCTTTAAATTACTATTTAGACTTCAACCATTACCAGAATTTACGCATCAAAAGCGATTGCTTCAAAACCGAATAAAAGAGGTACTGGGAGCACCCCTTGTCATTCGGCTTTTTGCATTTGCCAATGACTTAAACGGCAGAAATGAAACGAACACTATTGAATAGTCATTCAGCGTTCGAGAATATCTCCGAAGCAGCCCTTTGTCAACAAAAAACGAACCAAATAAGCTGTAAAACTGAATGGAGATTCATCCTTATCTCTGTGACCAGGTTTTACAACGTGGTAAAAACATTTATTTTTCACCGGCCAAACAAAAAAGTTCCCAGGCGAGCCGTTCATTTTTCCGGCATTTCCGCCCCTCGCATCCGCGACCATGCCAAACAGGCCGAGAAGATTTGCAGACAAGGCCAGGAACCGTTACTCAATTCCTACTGCCCCGAGAAACGCATTTTCCAAACCGCCTTCCTCTCCCTCCCCTTGCATTGCCGAAAGAATGCGATTGGCAAGGACCTTACCGAGTTGCACTCCTTCCTGATCAAAGGAATTCACATTCCAACAAAAGCCCTGAAACACTATTTTCGCCTCGTAGAGGGCAAGCAGAGCCCCCATACTCCTGGCTGTCAACCTTTCACCCATGACAAGTGAATTTGGGCGATTCCCCGCAAATCGTTTGTTGGGATTTTCATCATCCTTGCCTATGGCCAGAGCCAGAGACTGGGCAAGGAGGTTGGCCACCAATTTTTGCTGCGAACGTGTTCCATGAATCTCCATGTCCCGGCCACGCTGATTCTCTTTAAATCCAATAAATTCAATAGCCACTTGTTCCGTTCCCTGATGGAGGAGCTGATAAAAGGCATGCTGGCCATTGGTTCCCGGCTCTCCCCAAACCACTGGTCCACTCTGAAATCCCAGTTCTTGGCCGTTCCGCTGCACCGATTTTCCGTTACTCTCCATATCACACTGCTGGAGATGGGCGGCAAAACGGTGCAGGGCCTGGCTGTAGGGAAGAACCGCTAAGGTAGGCATGGCTAGAAAATTGTGATTCCAAATCCCGACTAAAGCGAGAAGGAGAGGCATATTAGCGCGGATATTTTCCCCCTCTGCAGCCGCATCCATCCTGGCCGCGCCCTCAAGAAACTCCAGCACCTGCCCATATCCGAGAGCAAAACCAAGCATGACCGTTCCCACCACCGAAGTCGAACTGAAGCGGCCACCGATAGAGTCATACATATAAAAAGATCTGAGATAGCGTTCCGGGTTATCCAGAGGACTCGACTCCCCGGTTACAGCCAGGCAATGCCGGGCAGGATCCAGACCTGCCTGTCGTAACGCTTGGCGGACAAGGATCTCGTTACTCAAGGTCTCAAGGGTTGTTCCACTTTTGGAAACAACTGAGACAAGGGTCCTGGAAAGATCAAGACCATCAAGAACGGCAGCCGCATCGTCGGGATCAACATTGGAAATAAAAAAAACCTGCCTCCCTTTTTTCCTGTATGCGCGCAGGGCCTCATAAATAGACCTCGGTCCCAAATCGGAGCCACCAATCCCAACATGAATAAGATTGACAAAGGATTCCCCTTTCCTGTTACAAACAGCACCACTTTCTACCTCATCAAGGAAGGTCCTGAGCTTAGCAAGCTCTTTCTGAGCCAGTTTTGTGGCAGGGGCACAGGCTGGAACTTCTGTGAAAAGGTCGCGACAGGCCGTATGCAGGACCTGTCGTTCTTCAGAGGGCCAGCCATGGATACGATTCATCACCGTCCCTCGGCGCATCTGCCTGAACTGTTGCACCAGCTGGCATTCATCAGCCAGGGCCTGCAGCAGATCGAGGACCTCTCCTGTCAGGCGCTGGCAACCATAATGAAGATCAAACTCAGGCCCGGAACAGCGAAAGTGAAGCAGCCGTTCAGGGGTCAAATTGCCTGGCCTGGTGAGATCAAAGGGACTTTGCGCACATTGTTGAAGTGCCGCAAAGGCCTCACAATCAAGTAGTGACTTCCACTGTTCCATATTCCTTCTCCTTGCTCTTACATCTTTCCCCGTCTTTCCCTTCCCTCCTCCGCCAGCACCCGCATCTGTTGAATAACGGCCTCATAGTTCTCACACCCATAAATGGCCGAACCTGCAACAAATATATTGGCTCCAGCCTCCGCCACCCGACCAATGGTGGCTGGACTTATGCCGCCATCAATCTCTATCCCCACCTCTAAGCCCAGGCTATCGATTCTCTTTTTCAGAGTATCTATTTTCCGCAAGGTGGACTCGATAAAGGACTGGCCACCAAAACCCGGATTAACACTCATGAGCATCACCAGATCCACCTCTTCCAGAACGTAGTCGAGGCTGGAAAGAGAGGTTGCCGGATTCAAAACGACGCCTGCTTTCTTCCCAAGTTCTTTGATCCTGGAAACGGTGCGATGTAGATGGGCACAGGCTTCGACATGAACGGTGATCCAATCGGCCCCAGCGGCAGCAAAAGACTCGAGATACTGATCAGCGTTTTGGATCATAAGATGGACATCCAGCACCTTTTGGGTGACTGGCCTGGCCGCTGCCACCACCAAAGGACCGATGGTAATATTGGGGACAAAATGACCATCCATGACATCGATATGAATCACTTCGGCTCCAGCCCGGTCCACAGCAATAATCTCTTCTCCCAGGCGGGAAAAATCAGCCGATAAGATCGATGGGGCGAATTGAATTTCCTGCATACTCTCCTCTCAATAGTAGTTAGGTGGTTTAAAAAATCAGGCGCTGGCAGTCGTCAAACCGTCCCCGTAGCCAAAAGGACTATTCTTGGCCACGGCCCTTAGTGCTTCTTATCAGCCGATACGCCTTACCTGGTCACCGGGAAGAATCTCTACCAGCCCTTCCAGTTCCAGAAGAAGCAAGAGCTCCGTTACTTTTGCCGGACCAAGACCTGACGAAACAATCAGTTCATTACGGGGACGGGGATAAACCTCAACGCCCTGAAGCAAAGCGAGGGCCTCAGGATCCATACTGGCAGCCACCAGAGGTGACTGCTCCCGCCCCCCACCTCTCTGTCTTTTCCAGCCGCTGTTCAATTCAGTCAAGACATCGTCCGCAGATTGGACCAGTTTGGCACCCTGCTGCAAGAGCCAATGGGTGCCACCACTCTTCAATGAGTCAATCTGTCCCGGGACGGCAAAAACATCCCTGCCCTCTTCAAGGGCCAGCTCAGCCGTTATCAGAGAACCGGATTTCCTGGCCGCTTCTACCACTACAACCCCCTTACTCAGACCTGCAATAATCCGATTTCGGGCCGGAAAACGAAAACCCTCTGGACGAGTGCCTGGCAGATATTCCGAAACAAGGAGGCCTTGCTTTCTGATCTGAGCATACAACTCGCGATTCTCTCTGGGATAAACCACATCCAGGCCACAACCCAACACCCCAATGGTTGCCCCCTCTGCCGCCAATGCGCCACTATGGGCTTCGCTGTCAACACCCAAAGCCAGGCCCGAAACCACTGTCACCCCAGATGCTCCCAGAGCTCTGGCCAGGGCAAAGGCGCTTCTCCTGCCATAAGTGGTGGCTGCACGAGAGCCAACCATGGCCACACACTCGGAATTCAGAAGTTCAGTACGGCCCTGGAGATAGAGAACAGGAGGGGGGGTGAGCGTCTCTTGCAAAAGTTGCGGATAGGCCTCATCATCTGGACAGACTGCCGTCCCTCCTTGGTCATGAATATTTTTCAGATAAAATGCTGCCTGTTGGCGAAATGGCGCGGGATTGGCCAGGGAAGAGAATACAGTTGGGCGGATATTTGCAGCTTTTTTCTCTCCCTCTGCACAGGCGCTAAACAGCGCTTGCACCCCACCAAAATGAGTCACCAGCTGCCAGATAGTCTTACTCCCCAGACCAGGGATTAAAGTCAATGTCATCCACTCAATTACAGAATCATTTGCCATCCCTGCACCATGGTGACGGGCTTTCAAACAAAAATCCCGGGCTTCTTGCCCGGGATTTTTGTTTGAAAGTCCATTTTCAGAAAATAGAGAGTTCAGGCCTAATCTGTCATAAACACACGCAGCTCCTCGATACGCGAAGGATGCTTCAATTTCTTGATAGCCTGGGCTTCGATCTGGCGAATACGTTCTCTGGTCACAGCAAAACATTTTCCCACCTCTTCCAGGGTATGATCATAACCTACATCAATACCATAACGCATCCGCACGACCTTGGCCTCGCGTGGCGAAAGCGAAGACATTACCTTACACAGACATTCCTTCAAACTCTCTACCATTGAGGCCTCATGGGGGCTAACGCCAGAACAATCCTCAATAAAGTCACCAAGAAAGGTCTCTTCATCATCTCCCACAGGGGTATCGAGGGAAATGGCGTCCTTGGCAGTTTTCAGGGCTGCCTTCACTTTCTCCACATCTGTACCGAGTTGTTCCGCCATCTCTTCAGGACTGGGTTCCCGGTTCTCTTCACGCACAAAATCTTTTGAAACGCGGAGTAATCGATTAATGGTCTCAATCATGTGTACGGGGAGACGGATGGTACGTCCTTGATCGGCTATTCCTCGAGTGATGGACTGACGAATCCACCAGGTGGCATAGGTACTGAATTTATAGCCCCGATGGTAATCAAATTTTTCCACGGCCTTCATCAAACCTATATTTCCCTCCTGAATCAAATCAGGGAATTGGAGGCCTCTATTGACAAACTTTTTGGACACAGAAATCACCAGGCGAAGATTTGCCCGTACCAGTGCCTCCTTGCCATGTTTATTGATATCACGTCCCGTTTCCACCTCATGGAGGACAGTATTCAGGGCCCGGTAGCCAAACCCCAGCCCCTCTTTCAGTTGCATGGCAATACGGTGCTCCAACTCACTTGGGCTGATATCGCCCTCACCGGTCTCCACCGCAGCCAGCTTATGTTCTTTCAGGAGCTCGACCCGAACTCTTCGAAAACGCCTGACCAGATCTTTCAGATTGGATGCCACTCCGTTAATACAACGGGTACAGATAATCCGGTCATGGAACAGAGCCGAAACCTCTGCCCCAATAGCCAGCATCTGCCGACTGATGTCATCAATCTCTCCCTGATCCCCAGAACAGGCAACCAGCCTCTCCTGCAGAGCCAGCCGTTTTTGGTCCAGGAGCAAGGCCTTATCTATCTTCTTGAGGAAAGCCTTTTTTTCTTTTTCAACAACTGCCGGTTGATTATCCTGAATTCCACGCAGAATCTGAAATATTTTCATAGTATCCGCCCGCAATTCATCAGCAACCTGTTGCAAAGCAGGGATAGCCAGAGGGGTCGACAGAACTGCATCCTGAACCTGCAAGAGGCCCTCTTCCATCATGCGAGCCAATTCCAGTTCTTCTTCATGACTGAGCAGAGTCAAAGTACCCATCTCTCGCAGATAGATACTCATTGGATCCACAGCATGATCAGCCCGCCTGACTGAAGTCCTGGCAAGGCGTCGACGCTGCCCCTGTCTCCTGTCGGTAAAAGGGCCTGCGCGCCGATCACTTCTATCAATGGTTCTCCGGTCCTCTTCCACGCCTTTGGGAAGACCAACAGAACGCAGTTCTTCTCCGGAATCAAAGATTCCAGTGAGATCCAGTATATCATCACCTAACAGATCGTCATCAGCCATTACACCCCTCCCACGGCAACAGCACGCCTTCTAACCCACCAGAAAACGGCCAATCAACAGCATATTCTACTCTCCTGTTTATCAAGCTGCACAGTATAACAAAATCGTAACGTAAAGCAACGTTTTCACGATCAATACCTAAAAAAAAGAAAAATCTGCAGTTCCTGGCGAGGTGGGGACGTCAGTAAAAAGATTTCAAGACAACACATTACTCACGCCAATTCAGCACCTTAGAGATTGTGACAGCGGTTTCCGAGTTAGCTCATTAAAACTCACAGCAATGGGCAGGTATGGCTCCCCTTCGCACCAGAGCCATAAGCGAAAAGAATCTCATGTTAACTCACCATCCTGGGGCGAAGAGAGTGGAGCTTATTGTCCACCTCTTTTTTTTCAAATACCAGCTGCTGCAGCAGTTCACTGGCCCCCCCCCGCTGGGCGCATTCAATCATTTTTTCTTTTAATTTTAATGACATTCGCTCCAGTTTTTCCCGTTCCAACCAGGAAAGAAACTCGGCCAGCTCTTTTTCAGTCTCTTCAGCACTGAATGGCCTGCTGCCAGAAGAAGAGTTGAGCAATATTTCTGCAACGAGAACACGCTCTCCTCCTTCTGGCAGTCCTGCCAACAACTCCTCAGGCTCGACTTCAGCCGACTTTTCAATCAAGGCCTTCAATTGCAGATAGAGGATTTCACCGATACTGCCGACCAGGCAAGAACGAATCCCAGCCTTTTCCAGCTGTGGTAAAGAACGGGGATAGAGAATCATATGGGTAACCATCTGTTTCTGAAAAAAAGTCAGGGGGGCAAGTTGTTCATGACGGGATAGTTGTTTTCGTCTCGCCTCCGGGGGAGGGGGAGGAGGAGGCACAGCCAGCGAGACAGGGACCAGGGCAGCCCCTAATTCTTTTACTGGAACACCAATGGTTTCACTGAAATGAGAGAGCATCAGAGAGCGCTGGAGAGGAGAGACGGCTGCTTTGAGCAAAGGGCGAAGCTCATCGATAATCCTGCTTTTACCATCCAGGGTCAGACCATGTTCTTCAACCAATCGCTGGAGAGTAAATTCAGGCAGGGGCATTGCCTGTCCGAGAAGGGCCTCCAGAGCAGGAAGCCCTTTCTCACGGATAAAGGTATCCGGGTCATAGCCAAGAGGCAGCAGGGCCACTTTCCCAGCCACCTGCTCAGCCAGAAATAAGGGAACCGCCCGCATGGCAGCCTTGACCCCTGCCACATCTCCATCAAAAAGCAGGACATATTCCTCGGCATAGCCCTTCAACAACTTCAGTTGCTGGACGGTGAGCGCAGTCCCCAGAGGTGCCACCACATTAGGACAGCCTTCAACAACCAGCGACACCAGGTCAAAATTCCCTTCCACCAGAATCACCTGTTGTCTTCGTCGAATCTCCTCCCCCTGCTGATACAGGCCCAGCAAAGAATTGCTCTTATTAAAGACCAGGCTTTCCGGGGAATTCATATACTTAGGCTGGCCCTCCCCCACAATACGCCCCCCAAAACCGGTTATTCGCCCCTGACGATCAAAGATGGGGAAAAGGATCCTGTCTCGAAAACGGTCATAGCTCCCTCCCTGCTCCTTTTTCACTAGTAACCCGACCTCTTGGCCAAGATGACGTTCTGCAGCGTCCAATTGGCCCCCGAGGAAATTCCAGCCAGCTACTTCGGGTGAGGGAGCATACCCTATCTTAAAACGCTCCTGAATCTCAGCTGGAATCTGCCTCTCCTCCATATAACGCCTGGCCCCCTCCGCCTGAGGAGCATGAACAAGATAGTCCTGAAAAATCGCAGCCGCCTTCTCATTGAGTGCATGCATGGCCTTACGCCGCCGACTTCGTTCCTGCTCCTGTGCCGACTGCACTTTTTCAGGAATTTCTATCTGGTAGCGCCTGGCCAGATTCTTGAGCGCAGCGGGAAAATCAAGGTTATGATATTTCATGAGAAAACTGTAGACGTCTCCCGATGCTGCACAACCAAAGCAATAAAAGAATTGCTGTCCGGGATGCACTGAAAAGGATGGTGTTTTTTCCCCATGAAAGGGACAGAGACCAAGATAACGGACCCCGGCGCGCTTCAACTCCACACATTCCCCTATAACCTCAACGATATCAGCCTGCTCCTTAACCTGAGCCGCGAGATCATCACCGAATTCTGTATATCTCATATCATTTTCCAAAAAAGAAAGGTGCATGTCCCTCTCGAACACGCTATATTTATTTTTACTCCTTCACAACGTCGTAAAAACAAAATGCCAGATGACACTCAACAGAACACATCATCTGCTTTGTTGTGGCAAATTTTACCCTATAGAAAGGCAGGATGACCCTTCTGTCAAGAAGATAGACGTTCCTAGCCTGGCTGACACGAGGTATGCCATGGAAGATTTCAGTCAGACACTGGCCTTTGAAGTAAAAAAAGAGATTGCTGATCGCTACTTTGGCTTTCGCAAAATCATTGAAGAAGACTCGAATTATTACCAGCAGGAAGTCATCGCCTCTACCCTCCTCCTGGAAAAACGAATCGGTTTCGACCTCCTCCGTATCTATTCCCTACTCCAGGAGAACCACCTCATCACCCGCTTTTTTGAGCTCACTAAACTGGACGATGTCCTCTTTTTTGACACCTATGTCAGCCATTCACCTACCATCCGCAAACGACTTTTTGCAGATCAGCGCGTCCGTGGATTTTTTAGAAAATGGCGTTTTCGCAATATGTTTGTTGATGTCTACACAGCCCTTGGCGATCATGTGGACAGCTACCGAGAAAAGTTTGCCTCTCTTGTTGAACAGCATGAAATTATTGAAGAAGAAATCAAACTCTTCTATCAAAAAAATGACATCAGCGGCATCATGCTTTTTCTCCGCAAGCTCGATGGGGCCAATGCGGGAACCTCCGGTTCCATGTCCGGAACCATTGACAGTGAAGGGGCCATCGCCATCGAGCAAAAAATGCGTCTTCAGGCCCCGCAATCAGTGGAAAAATTTCTCCCTTCCATTCCTGCCATCCCCCCCTTTTCCTCCATCAGATCAGAACTGAACAAGCTGATCAACGAGGCCTACTCATCCCAGCCTGGTTTCGACCTGAAAAATCTCTAAGCAACAGTCCTTCTCTCCATCTTGACAGAACCTGACCCATCATTATTATGTCGTCAGTGCTGTCCTTTGAGGACAAAAAGAAAAAAACAAACCAATTATGGAGGACCTATGACGAGTATGCTCAAAACAGGCCTGCTCATGGCAGCCCTTACTGCTGTTTTTATGGTAGCAGGACAACTCTTGGGCGGCAGCAACGGCATGGTCTTTGCTCTGCTAATGGCCTTGGCAATGAATTTTTTCGCCTACTGGTACAGCGACAAAGTGGCCTTGAAAATGAGTGGGGCCCAGGAAGTATCTTCAACAGAGGCCGCAGATCTGCACCAGATGGTGGCAAGCCTCTCTTCTCGGGCAGGACTGCCCAAACCACGAATCTATATTATCCACCAGGATACTCCCAACGCCTTTGCCACCGGCAGGAATCCTGATCATGCCGCAGTGGCCGTGACCAGTGGCCTGATGCAAATTCTCAAGCGCGATGAACTTGAGGGGGTTCTGGCCCATGAACTTGGCCACATCAAAAATCACGATATCCTTATCAGTTCCATAGCCGCTACCATGGCTGGCGCTATCAGTTATATGGCCAGCATGGCTCAGTGGGCAATGATTTTTGGCGGTCGCTCCGATAGGGATCAAGGTGGTGGTTTGATCAGCAGCCTGCTGATGATGATTCTGGCACCCATTGGCGCCTCGATTATCCAGATGGCTATTTCAAGAAGTAGAGAGTTTCAGGCCGACGCCACAGGTGCTGCCATTTGCGGTCACCCTCGCTCCCTGGCTTCTGCCCTCCAACAACTGGAGCATTATAATCGACGCCGCCCCATGCAGGTCAATCCCGCAACAGCACAGATGTATATCGTCAATCCCCTGGCCGGAGGCCAGCTTGCCAATCTCTTTTCCACCCACCCCCCCATTCAGGAACGAATCAGGCGGTTGAGTCTTCTCTAGAAGCCTGTCGGACTCGGACTTAAATCTGCTGCAAATTTGACAACTCGGCCCATATTGCCATGGCTTTTGGTTTAAGAGTCCTGCTCTTCGCCTCAAATCCATGAAAATCTGGTCTCGAGTTCTCTCATTTTCGCTACGATTCTCTAAATCCGACAGACTCCCAGCATCTCAAATAAACAATCCCTTCTCCCCCTCTCCCATTGCCAATAGTGGATTGTTTGCCATTCGCCGCCCTCCTGTGCACATAACAGTTGCTTTTTCTCAATTCCAGGTCATATAATACCACATAGATTCTTTATCCCTTATGTCATTATATACCCTTAGAAAGCCATATGCGCGAAACCATTATCATAGCACATCCACGTTTCGGGGAGGCCCAATCCCTTGCAGCGCGAGTGACTGCCGCTATGGCAGAGTGTGTCGTCCTTACAGCCGACTCCTGCAAAGAAGTGTCCTCCCTCTTCAAAAAACATAACTGTTTAATGGTGCTTATCGACAGCGACCTCTGCCTTGAGCACCTTCCCGACCTCCTGTTACCCGATGAGGCCTTGCTCCTCCTCACAACAGAGAGAGAACTTAATGGAGATCTTCTTCAACCACTCGCCAGGCGGCCATGGTCCTACGACGTCATCGATTCCTCGGCAACCACTTTTCAACTCACCAGAAGAATTCATCTTTTTATCAAAATGGCCAGAGTCGGCAACAAACTCGACGAATGTCAAAGACAGGTCAAACACCTAACAACTAAAATCTCCAATACCGAGCAGTCATTGATCTCCCACCAGCATTACCTGGATATCCTTGCCGAGTGTGACGGACTCACAGGTCTCTTCAACCGTAAACACCTCTCGAATGTCCTGCAGCAGGAATTCAAACGGGCCAAACTCAACAAAACAGACCTCTCACTCCTTCTCCTCGACATTGATCACTTCAACGAGATAAACAAGAATTCCAGCCAGCTCTATGGTGATTTCGTCCTCAACGAAATGGCAGCCAGACTCACCAGCAGTACTCGTGACAGTGACATCTGTTTTCGATTTGGCGGCGGAAATTTCATCGTCCTTCTCCCCCAATCCGACATTGCATACAGCCGTCTGGTGGCAGATAAACTGAGACAGAGTTGTGAAACAAAGCAATTTGATAACGGACAGGTCTGCAGGCATGTGACCATTTCCATAGGCATTGCCTCCCTGCACGGCTCGCAACCTGAGACACCAGATGAATTAATCCACATGGCAGACAGAGCTCTGTACCAAGCCAAAGCCGAAGGCAGAAACAGATGCCAGGTGTTTTTCAAGAAGGAGTCACCTTCTCCCCCTGACAGCGTCACTGTCCTCCAGGAAACCCTGAGCAGGATGATGGAAAAGACCCGAAACAGTTCCCTCGCTTCCATTGAATTGCTGGCGCGTAACGTTGGCGGCGAGAATGACAAAGACCATATCCGCAAGGCCAAACAGGTAATCGATCTTTTCAGCAAGCGTCTCAAATTCTCCGAATCAATACAGCGGACTCTGAAGAATTCACTGACCCTTTCCGTCTGTTTCCGCTACCTGCTGCACAAAGACCTTATCAGCAAGGCAGGCAAGTTGAGTGCTGATGAGCTAAAAACCATCGAAGACCTCCCTTATAAGTATGTTGAACTGACGCAACTCTTCGACTACTTTTCTCAGGAACGTCGAATCCTCCTCTGTCATCGCGAGTGGTATGACGGGAATGGATACCCAGAGGGACTCAGCGGTGACGAAATCCCGGTCGGAGCCAAGATATTCAACCTGGCCGATGCCTTAGCTGCCATGATTACAGACAGGCCCTACCGCAAGCGCCTTGCCTCAACACAGGTTCTAATCGAGCTTGAAAAGGGCGCAGGCAAACAGTGGGACCCGCAGCTCGTCTTGCTGTTACTCGACATCCTTGAACAGGAAGACTTCCTGTCCCTGGAAAAGCATCTCATTACTGAGACAAGAGACCGGATACTCGACACTTTAGGATAACGCATCCATGCAAAACCAGCATATCACCCAAGTTTTTAATCAGGTTGATTCCCTTCCCTCTCTGCCGGCAACTGTCGCCAAGGTCCTGGCGGTAACCGCAGACCCAGAAAGTTCGGCCACTGATCTGATGGAGGCCATTCTTCCTGACCAGTCCATGTGTGCGACCATCCTCAAGATAGCCAACTCCGCCTTCTTCGGAATGCCTAGAGAGGTTGCTACCATGGACAAGGCAGTCACTGTCCTGGGCTTTAATGAGGTACATAATATCGTTTTGGGAAAAGCTGTTTTTAATTCTTTCCAAAAGATAGGGACAGGAAGCCAAAAGACGATACAGGAATTTTGGGCTCACTCCTTCTCCTGTGCCCTGGCAGCCAAGATCCTGGCTGACGATCTCGGCTGTTCTCCAAGCGAGCTCTTTATTGCCGGCCTCATTCACGACATAGGGAAACTGGTCATTTTAATGGCCCTCCCAGGAGAGTACCTCCCCATGCTTGAACTCACCGGTATCCATCAACTCAAATGCCATCAAGCAGAGAGTGAAACCTTTAACATCAATCATGAGCAGGTGGGCTTTCGCCTCCTCACACGCTGGCTCTTTCCAGAACGGCTTCTCAACTCAGTTGGCTTTCACCATCATCCCCAGAATGACGGGAACAATTCACTCTACGCTCTCATCATTCAGCTCAGTGACATCCTCAGTATTCTCCTCCATGAACAAGGAATCGACTCCAGCAAGAGCCTGCTTTCTCAGGTTTCCACGCTTCTCCCTGGGACAAAATCCCTCTGGAAACAGCATCATCTTGTCATTAAAGAAGAGCAACTGGAAGAATGGAGTCAAAAACTGAAAATCAGCCTTGAACAAGACAATGGAATCTTACAGATGTTTTCCTGATGTCAAGGGGAGATGATGGCGCGAGCCCTGGATATAGGCCCGCCGCCGAGACTGTCGCCTCTCCATCATCATCCTTGCCCATTCACGCCCCACCAAGAAGTCCCCTTTTTTCGCAATTGGCAAGCAGCGGCCTGGCTGAAGCCGAAATCACTGGCGCCGGCTTCATGGCCTCTTTTTTCCTGGCACAAAAGAGAGAGACACCCTCTCAGCTTACTGGCCATCTACTTCCTTGAGGGAAGCCCGGACCTTGTTGCAGATGGCAACAAAGGATTGTGCATCCAGACTGGACTCGCCGACAAAAAGTCCGGAAAGCTGGGGCAGACTGATATAGGACGTTACATTGTCGGGAAAGAGGGAACCACCATAGATCACCGGCCGTTTAGGATGAACCTGCGCGATCGATTTGACAGCCTCAGCCACGCGTTGCGGCTCCTCGGGAACCCGGGCCACAGTTCCTTCTGTGGGACTATAGGCAATAATCATTTCTTCACATTCAATCTCAGTTAAAGCCATCAACTGGGACATGGGGTACGGCTGATCAAGACAGACGATGGGCTTTAAACCTGCGTCTACAGACTCGGCCAGTTTGTTGGCAATATCCTGTGGTGTTTCGTGAAAATATCGTCTTCGTTCCGAATGGCCGATAATGACGTACTCCACCAGGCCCTTGAGCATATCGGCTGCCACAGCTCCGGTATAAGAACCTTTGGGAAAAGGAGATACATCCTGGGCTGCCAAAGAGACATTTTTCAACTGCAGGGCCCGGACAAACCGAGAGAGAGGGAGAAGACAGAGAAGAGAAGGGGCCACGACAACCTGGAGGCCGGCAACGGGTCTATACAGTGCGGCAAACTCTGCAAACCAATCCTCTGCCGCGCTCTCCCCCTTATTGCACTTCCAGTTGCCAATCACATATTTTTTTATAGCCGTTTTCTCATTACCCTCAGTTCATGACCATTCAGGGAGAAAGAACAGAAAAGATCCGCCTTCTGACCTCTTCACCATCGAGAACAGCGATCAGAACGCCCTTGTTCCGGGAGTGGAGACCATGCCTGATCTCTATATCTTTTTTTTTTAATCCCAGAAAGGAGGCAAGAAAAGTAACAACAGCAGCATTGGCTTTGCCATCGACAGGTGAAGCGGTGATTGCCAGCTTTATGGAATTATCATAAATTCCCTCCAGGCCATTGCGGGAAGCCCTGGGCTGGACATGCACATTGAGAAGAACCCTGCCGTCTTTGTGGGTTGAGAGAAAGGACATCTCAAGGAGATCCTTTTCCCTTGTTCTTTTCTTTTCCCTTGAGGCCAACGCTTTGTTTGAGGTCGAGTGCATCACCCTCTTCACGATTCTCACCAAGCAGGGTGGCCAAAGCCTCTTCATCCACTGCTCCTGCAAGGATGGCACCGGCCAAATCCATCTCCAGTCTCTCCATATCTTCTGGGTGCAACAGGCCATCCTCTCCGATCTCCACCCTCTCAAAGAGCTCCGTGTCATAATCCTCGGCAGAAGACTGCTTTTTTTGCTTTTCCGGGTAAAAGGCATCAAGGGTTTCGAGATGGGTCTCGAGAATCTCCTTCAGCTCCTGCTTGACCTCTGCTCTTTTTCTCACAAGGGCTTCAATCTCTCGCGGCAAACGCTCCAGTTCGGCCTCGGCATCCTCGCGAATCGTGTTGATCTCGGCATGGGCTGCTGCGATCATTTCTTCAGCCTCCACCCTGCTCTTCGCTTTTAGATCTTCAGCGAAACGCTGGGCTGCAGCCAGGGTAGACCTAAAATCGACCTCTTCCTTTCTCAGCTCGTCATTCTGTTCCTTCAGCAGGGCCAGCTTCCATGCCAGATCCTCTTTTTCCTCATTCACCCGTTTCAAGGCCTCTTCCGCCTCTTTTATTCTGGCCTCGGCAGCACTGACCTCTTCTTCCTGTTCCTCTTGTTCCTGTTCAATATCAGCAATACGGAGGTGGAGTTCCTCAATCTCTTTTGTCAGTTCCTGGATTTTTTCCTCTTTCTGGGAGCAGCCCTCTTTCAACTCCTCTGAAATCTTCCTGGTAAACTGCATATCGGTTTCGAGGGAACTATTATAGGTCACAAATGTTTCCTTCTCCTGACGCAAGCTCTCCAGTTCTGCCAGCTGTTCTTTGTACTGTTCCTGAAGAGTAAAAAATTCATCGGCAATGGTCTCCAGATAATCTTTCACCTCAATGGGATCAAAGCCCCTGAACTTGCTTTGAAATTCCTGATCCTTGATAAGCTGCGGAGTAATAGACATAACAGAAGGTTCCTCTTTCAATGGACAGATACTAGCAATTGCCACCCTTGGCTCAAACTCACCCCATCCCCACAGCCAGCTGCTTCAAGGTGGGAACGAGAAAACTCTGAAGAAACATGATAGCCATAATGAGAATCATTGGAGAGAAATCAATCCCCCCCATGCTCAACGGCAACAGACGCCTGATGCGACTGAGCAGCGGTTCGGTAGCCTCATAAAGAAAACGAACGATAGGGTTATGCGGGTCGGCACTGACCCAGGATATCACAGCCCGACCAATGATGATCCACATATAGGCCGTAAGCAGAAAATCAATGAGCTGGGCAATGGCCATCATAAAATTATTGACAACAAACATTTCAATACTCCATCTTTTTTTGGATTGTCAGAAAAATTCTTCATCGATTTCAGGCGACACGGGATCCTGGGGTCACGGGGCCACTTACTGTGGAGAGGACCAGACGCTGTTCTCCCCCCTCTTCCATCTTCGCGGCCAGAACCATACCCTGCGACTCAACACCCATCAAGGAAACTGGTTCGAGATTGGCGACGATCAGAACCAGCATACCAAGGAGTTCCTGCGGACGATAATATTCTCCAATCCCTGCTACAATCACCCGCTCCTCCGGAGCCTTGACCGTCAGTTTGAGCAAGCGATCTGATTTTTTCACCGGCTCCGCAGCTACTATTTCCGCCACCCGTAACTCCACGGCCTGGAACTGTTCAAAGGAAATGACCCCGACTGCGACCTGCCCTTTGCTTTTCTGTTTTTTCTTTTTCTGCCCTGATTCCTTCTGGACAGCCGGTTTCACCTGTTTTTGCTCAACACGGGGAAAAAGCGCATCTATCTTCTGCAAATGAGTACCAACGGGCAGAAGTCCCCAGCCGCCACCACTCTCCAGACGGGTCACCAGTGGACTCTCACCTTCCAGTCCCAAACCGATTGCCATCCTGGCACAGGTCCCGGGCATCACCGGTTGAAGGAGGAGAGTAAGCAGGCGCAGGACTTCAACCAGATTATAGAGCACCGCATGGAGCCGGCCTTCCTGTACCGGATCCTTGGCCAACGCCCAGGGTTCATTGATGACAATATATTTATTGGCCACACTGATCAGCTCCCACAGGGCCTGGAGGGCACGGTGAAACTGAAAGTCTTCCATGGCCTCCTGATACCGTGTCAAAACGGAGAGGGCCAGTTCTTCAAGAAGGGTATCAGCTGTCTGATCGGCCGCCGGGTCCGGCACGACACCACCCGTGTACTTGACAAGCATTGCCGTGGAACGGCTGTAAAGGTTACCAAGGTCATTGGCCAGGTCTGAATTCATCCTGGCCACAATGGCCTCGGAGCTAAAGGAGGCATCAAGTCCAAAGGACATCTCCCGCAAGGTGAAGTAGCGCAGACAGTCCACCCCATACGCCTCCACCAGTTCAGCGGGACGGACCACATTGCCGATGCTCTTGGACATCTTGGTTTCATCCATATTCCAATAGCCGTGAACATGGAGTTTTTTATAGAGAGGCAGTCCCAGAGAAAGAATCATGGTTGGCCAGTAAATGGCGTGAGGTTTCAAGATATCCTTGGCGATTAAATGTTCGGCCTCCCCCCAGTAACTCTTAAACTCAGGACCATCAGGATAGCCAAGTCCACTGAGATAATTAATCAGGGCATCAAACCAGACATAGGTAACAAAGGAATCATCAAAGGGAAGGGGAATCCCCCAGGTAAGACGAGACGTGGGACGAGAGATGCAGAGATCTTCCAGAGGCTCGCTGAGGAAAGAGAGGACCTCGTTTCGATACCGCTCTGGAGTAATAAACTCAGGGTTGGCTTCAATGTGATCGATCAGCTGTTGCTGATAGCGTGACATGCGGAAAAAATAGTTCTGCTCGCTGATCTCGGCAGGCTCAATCTGATGGTCTGGACATTTGCCATCGACCAACTCTTTTTCGGTCAGAAAACGTTCGCACCCCTTGCAGTAGAGACCCGAATACTCATCAAAATAGATATCTCCCTGGTCATAGACCTGCTGCAGAATTTTCTGCACCGTGTCCATGTGATGCCCATCCGTGGTACGGATAAAGTTATCCGGGACAACAGACAGCAAGGGCCAGGTTTCCCTGAATAAGCTGCTGATTCGATCCACATACTCCTTAGGACTCAGCCCTTCTCGAGTTGCGGCCTCAGCAATCTTATCTCCATGTTCATCGGTGCCGGTCTGAAAGCGGACTTTCTCACCCTGGAGACGGCGAAAACGAGAATAGGTATCGGCAACAATGGTCGTATAGGCATGGCCAAGATGTGGCTCTGCATTCACATAGTAGATGGGGGTGGTTATATAGGTTGTCATGATTTCTCTGCGGCAACAAAAAAAGAGCTCCTCTATAAAAACAGCAAAGATGAACTTACTCTTCCTTATTCGCTTTTTTTTCCTTTTTTCTTTTTTTCGCTGGTTTCTCTGTCTTTAATACTTCACACTTTTCCCATTCCTCAGGTGTTAACAGATGTTGTTCCCCCTCCTGGTCCACCACCAGCAGAGATCTCTGCAGAGGATTCTGACGTTTTACCCGCAGGGTACGGCCGTCCACCAGGATCTTTTTGCCGGGCTTCGGCATTCCCTTTCGCTCTCGCTTATAGGTCTCGAACTCATAGGTCAGGCAACAGAGGAGTCGGTTACAGACCCCGGATATCTTGGCAGGATTTAAGGGTAAATCCTGCTCTTTAGCCATCTTGATGGACACGGAATCAAACTTTTTCATATGGGCAGAACAGCAGAGCTCTCGGCCACAGGTACCAACCCCGCCAAGCATCTTCGTTTCATGGCGCACTCCCACCTGTCGCATCTCCACCCGGGTACGGAACTCCTGAACCAGATCTTTGACCAGAGCCCTGAAGTCCACCCGTTTATCAGCAGTAAAGTAGAAGATCATTTTACTGCCGTTAAAAAAGCGTTCAACCCTGACAAGACGCATCTGCAGAGAATGTTTCTGAATTAATTTTTTACAGGTAGTAAAGGCTGCGGCCTCTTCCTGAGGAATATTGACATAACGGTCACACTCCTCAGGACCAGCCCTGCCAACCAGTTCGTAACTCGCTCGCCGCTCTTCTGCAGCATCGCGGCAGGCCGGGGCGGAGCTGGTAATAAAGGCAGCTTCCAGTCCATACTCACCGCGAACCATAACCACATCGCCTCTCTCCAGATCAGGCAGTGTCGACTTCCCCGTAAACTCCTGGCCATTATCACGAAAGCGAAAACGATAAAAAAAGGATTCTTCCTGTCCTGTTATCTTCTGCTCTGCATCGTTCCTGTCTTCTTCCTGCGATTCTGCCATAACCTGCCATCAGTATATATGAATTTTCCGTGTATCAACAAATCGTTACTGCTCTTGCGGAAAAGAGTATTTTTCAACATCAAAACCTGGGAGAAAGTGAAGACCCAGCTGCCCCTCCCTGAACCAGAAGACCGGTTCCAGATGGGCACCTGGGTCTCAGGCCTGAAGCTGGAAAAGAAGGACCTCACAGACAAGAGTTCGATTACAGTTCCGATTCAATTCTTTTTCCGCTTGCTCAATAGCCTGTAGTTTAGCAAAATATTGTTCAGAATTCCAGTCTTTCCGAGTCTTCATGATACTGGTCGTCACCTCCTGGCAAGAGGCGCTGAACAAGCCATCTCTGAGCCAGAGACGCAACAGGCCAAAAAGAGAGCTCAGATCCTCCTTAAGCCCTGCCATAGCCTCCGCTGTCTGCAGAAAAAGCCCCACATGCTGGCCTCCACCCTTGGCTGGATCAGCGATCAACTCCACAACCCGCATGCCAAAATTCACCAGATCTTTCCGATGCAGAAGCAGGGCCCTTCCTGGACTCCCCTCGGCCAGCCTGGCCAGAAGCATTGCCGTCTCTCGATCAAGCTCCTTATTTTCCCTGACAATAACTTCCACTGTCTGCTCAAGAGTCAGCGGATAGAAGGGAATGGCCTGGCACCTGGAGCTGATCGTCGGCAGAATAGTCCTTGCAGAGTCTGCGGTGAGGATAAGAAGATTGTCTTCTGGCGGCTCCTCCAAGGTCTTGAGCAGACTATTGGCCGCCTCCCGGCGCATGGTGTGGACATCTTCAAGCAAAACAACCCGCATCCCAGCCTCATAGGGGGCATAGGAGAGTTTTTTGATCAACTCCCGGACCTGATCAATCTTGATTGCACCTTTTTCCGGTGAGACAAGGAGAAAATCGGGATGAGTCCCGGAGGCAAACTTCCTGCAGCCGGAACAGATACCACAGGCTGCAAGCCCTTTACCAGCAGCACAGTTTACCGCGGCCGTCAGTCCTCTGGCAAAGAGCTGTTTGCCAATGCCTTCCGGCCCTTGAAACAGGTAAGCATGGGCCAGACGGCCAGAAGCCAGACTTCTGCTCAACAGCTTTCTGGCCTGGGCTTGACCCAAAAATGGCTTCCCCCCGACGAGGAGCTCACTTGACACTCTATCCTCTTTTTCGATGGTCATCATAAAAGACATTGTTGAGTGTGGACCAGAGAATAGCGAAACCCGGAATCTAAAACAAGGTCTGTTGACGACCCGCAGAAGCGACTTGCCTCTCTGGCTTCTCAGACCGTTCCTCTTCTACAGGAATGGGACTGAGGTAGAGAAAACGTTCAAGAGAACGCTGATATTCGGTCCATTGCAAACCGGAATCCGTCATCTTTGTCCTGAGCTGTTCCATAAGATTCATCTTGGCGTCCAGGTCATCGAGAAAGCTGAGAAGAAAGGCCTCAATGGTCATGGGTACTATTGGCGAGCCGAAATCCTGCCTGCCATGATGACTGAGGATCAGGTGCTGAAGCTGCTCCAGGAGCTCTGTGGGGAAATCTTTGATCCGGGCTGCCTCTCCTGCGACCATCTCACTGCCCATGACCAGATGCCCCTTCAGTCTGCCGCGCGGGGTGTAATCGATCAGGGCCAAATCCATCTCCAGCTCTTCCACTTTCCCCACATCATGGAGCAAGGCTCCAGCAATGAGGAGAGAACGATCTACCCCGGCATAATGGGTAGAGATGGTGTCAGCCAACACTGCCACAGAAAGAGAATGCTCCAACAGGCCGCCCAGATAGGCATGATGGATTCCCTTGGCCGCAGGAGATTCCTGAAACCGCTGCCACATGGGCTCTCTTTTCATAAAACGCCTGAGGAGCTTTCTCAGAAAGGGATTATCCACAGAGCGAACCAGCTCCTGAAGCTGACCTGCCATCTCCTCTCTATCTTTGCTGCAACTTGGAACAAAATCAGCGAAACAGACTTCCTCCCGGGGCCAGGGCTGGAGGGAATCAATCTTCAGCTGCAGTTGTTGCCGATAGGACTGCACCAGGCCCTGGAGGCGAATAAAGCTCCCACTCTGACAATGAGGTGCCAGTTCCTCTGCCCGCTCCCAGATTGGACCGTTGATTTCGCCGCTACGATCCATGACCGAGAGCTGGAGGTAGGGTTTGCCGGCGCGAGTCTCAGCCAGACGAGATGACTTGACCAGAAAGAGATCATCAACCCGCTCTCCCTCGTGGAGATCTTTGACAAATTGTGTTTTGCTCATCTCATTGCGTGAAATCAGTTCAGACACTGCAGACACCTGTTTATCACCTTCTCTCTTCAACCTTCAGACATTAAAACGGAAATGCATACAATCTCCGTCAACGACGACGTATTCCTTTCCTTCTGATCGCATCAGCCCCTTTTCCTTGGCCTTATTCTCTCCGCCACAGGCCACAAAGTCATCATAGCTGATGGTCTCAGCGCGGATAAAACCACGCTCAAAATCAGAATGAATTTTTCCGGCAGCTCCTGGAGCCGTGGTTCCGCGACTGATGGTCCAGGCACGAGTCTCCTTTTCTCCCACTGTAAAATAGGTGATAAGGCCCAGCAGTTCATATCCGGCATGAATCAGACGATTCAAACCAGGTTCCTCCATACCCATGTCTGCCAGGAACTCCTGCTGTTCATCGGCTTCCAGCTGACTCAGTTCCTGCTCAATACTCCCGGCAATCACCACCACCCCATCACCAGCCTCTGAAGCTATCTTTTCCAGGACCCGGACATATGCGTTCCCCTCTATCACATCTTCTTCGGCCACATTGGCCACATAGAGGACCGGCTTGTCTGTGAGGAGGCAGAGGTCGCGGAGCAGTTCCCTCTCCAAGTCACTTTCCGGCACCAGGCTTCTGGCAGAGGCACCGCCATCAAGGATATCACGCAGTTTTTCCAGAAACAAGGCCTGGGCCTTCAGGGTCTTATCCCCTGATTTAGCCATACTCTGCGCCTTTTTCAGCCGTTTCTCCACAGTGTCAAGATCGGCAAAAATGAGCTCAAGGGTGATCACTTCCTGATCGCGGGCGGGATCAATGGTCCCATCCACATGGATGATGTTCTCGTCCTCAAAGCAGCGAACAACATGGACAATGGCATCCACCTGCCTGATGTGGCCAAGAAACTGGTTCCCTAGCCCTTCTCCCCTGCTGGCCCCTTTGACCAGTCCTGCTATATCAACGAACTCCATCTGAGTGGAGACCTTGCGTTTTGTTTTCACCATCTCGGCCAGGACGTCAAGCCGTTTGTCCGGAACCGGGACAATCCCGACGTTTGGTTCAATGGTACAAAAAGGATAGTTCTCGGCATCAATGCCGGCTGCAGTTAATGCATTAAAGATGGTCGACTTGCCCACGTTGGGAAGTCCGACAATACCACAGCGAAAGCCCATAGAAAAACTCCTGAAAAAAATAAGTGACGGTGCAGAGAAAGAGACTGAAGGCCGGGGCCTGGAAGAAAGAGCGTGCAACTGGATTCATCATCCTCCCCCCGTGATAGAAACGACACCGGTTCCATCTCCAATGTGTCCTTTTCTCCTGCAGACAGTAGCCTCTTCCCCAAGCACCTGAATATTTTAAAAGCCAGTTTCATACTCCGCAGCCCGCTCCTCCAAGAGGAAGACAGGCCTGGCCTAAAAATGGTAAAATTCACGACAAAGAGAGCAAAATAGGATAATATACTCGTCTCCTGCAGAAAAAGCCCTCATTTTTAACCTTTTCCCCACTCTGCAGCCTCTCAGAATGAGCAAGCACTATGAACGCCCCCCTACTGATTACAAATGTCACTCTGTTCACCGATCCGGATACAGCTCTCCTTGGCAATCACTGGCTCCTCACCCACGGAAACAGGATCCACTCCTTTGGCCCCATGGACACCCTCCCCCAAGAGGATACGGCCATCCTCATAGACGGAAAAGGCAAACTGCTCATGCCCGGCCTGATCAATGGCCATAACCATTGTGCCATGACTCTCTTTCGTGGACTGGCCGATGATCTGGAGCTGGGGGCCTGGTTGAACGACTACATCTTTCCGGCTGAAGCCAGTCATGTCAGCCCGGAAATGGTCTACTGGTGCAGCAAACTGGCAGCGGCGGAGATGATTCTCTCGGGTACCACCACTGTGGCCGACGGCTATTTTTATGAAGAGCAGACAGCCCAGGCCCTTCTTGATGCCGGAATGCGGGCTATTCCGGCCCAGGGGATCATTGACTTTCCTGCCCCCGGAGTTGCCGAGCCACAAGACAATATCGATGCTGCCGAGACCTTTCTTGCAGCCTGGCAAGACAAGGACGAGCGCATTCGGCCAGGGATCTTTGCCCACTCGCCCTATACCTGCTCACCTGAGACCCTGCAACGGGCAAAAAAGCTGGCCAGGAAATACCAGGCTCCTTTCTTTATCCATGCGGCGGAGAGTCGCCAGGAATCAGCACTCCTCATGAACCCGCAAGGCAGCAGTCCCATCCGCCACCTGGCTGCCCTGGACCTCCTCGATGCCAACACCATCCTTATCCACTGCGTATGGCTTGATGAAGAGGATAGAAAAATTATCCGCGAGAGCGGTGCCGGAGTAGTGGTCTGTCCGCAGAGCAACCTCAAACTGGCCTCAGGCATCGCAAAGGTAAGCGAGATGGAGAAACTGGGAATCCCCGTGGGACTGGGTACGGATGGAAGTGCCAGCAACAACAGCCTCGATCTCTTCCGGGAGATGGATATCCTGGCCAAGGGCCAAAAGATGCAATCCCTGGACGCCAGGGCCATGCCTGCCCGCAAAGCCCTGGCAGCTGCCACCACGGTCAATGCCCAGATCATGGGCTTTCCCAGGCTGGCCAGGATAGCACCCGGCTTCATGGCCGACCTCATCCTCCTGGACCTGGACCAGCCGCACCTCCAGCCCTGTTACAACGGAGACCTTCTCGTTTACAGCGCCAATGGAGGAGATGTCAGCGATGTTATCATCAACGGCAACATCGTCTTAAGAGCACGAACCATTCTCTCTTTCGACCTCCAGGAGACCATGCAGCAGGTGAGAAGACTTGCCTCTGAGCTCCACGCCAACCCATGCGAGGCAAAGCCCTCCACAAGAAGGAAGGAACAATAATGAATCCAAAAGCGGTAATTCTTGTCACCAATGACGACGGTGTCTACGCCCCGGGCGTACGGGCGCTGTTTGAGGCGGTGTCTTCCCTTGGTCGAGCGGTCCTGGTGGCCCCTGAACGGGACAACTCTGCAGTCAGTCACTCCCTGACCATGAACCGACCACTGCAGGTCAAGCAACTGGAAGATGAGATCTATACCCTGGACGGAACCCCCACCGACTGCGTTACCATCGGCATGCGTAAGATCCTGGCCAAACCTCCCACTCTCCTGGTTTCGGGAATTAATCCCGGTTCCAACCTCGGCGATGACATCAGTTATTCAGGGACGGTCTCGGCGGCCATTGAAGGCACCATGTACGGAGTACCCTCCCTGGCCTTTTCCCTGGGAGGCGATTCACCTCATAACTTCACGGTGGCCGCAGGTGTGGCCTGGAAACTGGCCTCCATGGCTCTCACCTTTGGCCTCCCTCCAGCCACCCTCCTCAATGTCAACATCCCTGACCTGTCGGCAGGGGCCATCAAGGGCATCCGTTTCACGGTGCAGGGACGAAGGATCTACAAAGACGCCATTCAGGAAACCTTTGATCCCTGGGGACGGAAACACTACTGGATTGGCGGGGGAACCGTACAGTGGACGGGAGGCAGCGACACCGATGAACATGCTGTCCGACAAGGATACATCTCAGTGACCCCTATCCAACTCGACCTTACCAATCACAGTGGCCTCACTTTTCTTGAGAACCAGTGGAAGATGTGAGTCTTTTGTTAAGCAGGAGGACGAGAGAAGCCGAGGAGAGGCCAGCAAGGGCCAGGGAACGGGACGGACGAAGCTCAGCAAGAAAATCTTGAGCAAAAAGGCATCATTCAAAAAAAGAACTTCAGCAAGGCAAAACCGCCAACCAGGAGAAGAATAAAGGCCACACAGAGGAGGTTGAAGTACCGATCGATAAATCGTTTGGCAGGGGCTCCCCATTTATGAAGGAGCCAGGCAACGATGAAAAAACGACAGGCCCTGGCCAGCAATGAAGCCAGGAGAAAGACAGGTAAATTGACCCGAGCCACCCCGGCAGTGATGGTGGTCAGCTTATAGGGTAAGGGGGTCAGGCCAAAGACAAAAACAATCCAGGCATTCCAGTAATCATAGACCTGGAACAGGTATTCCCCTCCCAGAGCAGCCCCCATACTGGAGACAAGATACGATGGCAGGGCGATATCCAGCCGACCATCAACCTCCACCAGGGACATATGGGCCACATTCTCAATGATCCATCGGCCCATGGTCTCCCAGGCAAATACCCCGATCCCATAGCCGGCCAAGCCACCGGCCACCGAGGCCAGAGTGCACCAGAAGGCATATTTATACCAGCGGCTGCTGGCCCCGAGAACCAAGGCGATGAGGAGAACATCCGGCGGGATAGGAAAGAAGCTTGACTCGGCAAAAGAGAGAACAACCAGGGCTGGCAAACCGTAGCGACTGTCTGCCCAGTGCAACATCCAGTCATAGAGCCTGCGGATCGGCCCCTTCTTTTTTTCCCTTTCAACCATTCCAGCCCTGTTCTCCGATGAGGCTGACAAAGCGTACGCTCTCCAGACGCCGGGTATGGATTTCTCCGGCCTCCTTGGTGAGAAGCAGCAGCTCCTGCACATCGTGACCGCCAACAGGGATCACCAGGCGACCTGGATCTGCCAGCTGCCCCAACAGAGAATCCGGGATTTGAGGTCCACCGGCAGTGACGATGATGGCATCATAGGGCGCATGTTCGGCCCAGCCCATGGTCCCGTCATCAAGACGGGAGAGGATATTGTAGTAATGGAGTTGATCAAAGATCCTCCGGGCTCCGGCGAGGAGGGTATTGATCCGTTCCACTGTATAGACCTTGGCACAGAGCCGGGACAGGATAGCAGCCTGATACCCGGACCCCGTGCCGATTTCCAGGACCTTCTCGTCTCCCTGCAACTGCAGGGCTTGAGTCATGGCTGCCACAATATAAGGCTGGGAAATGGTCTGATCAGCGGCAATGGGCAGGGGATGATCACCATAGGCAATGGCCTGCATGGCATCGTCGACAAAAACATGCCTGGGCACCTCTGCCATGGCCTTCAGAGTTCCTGGGTCCGTGATTCCGCGGTACAGGAGCTGCTCCTGCACCATTCGCTCTCGCACCGTGGCAAAGCGATCCATCATTTCTTTATCTCTTGCCAAGAGTAGTCATCCTGCCAATCAAATTCATCCTGGTTGTAGGCACTGTAGCGACAGGTGGAAACCGTATCACCATCCAAAGTGATCATCACCATATTATAGCCATTGGGATCAAAGGTTCCTCCCACTAAGGGGGCAGCCTGCAAGGCGGATTTATCCTCCTCGTAATAGATCCATTGTTCCGTGGATGCTGCAACCATCCTTTTAGAGTCTGGTTCTCCCATCAATTCCAGAACCTCCTGACGAGTGGTCTGGCCAGGCTTGACCATACAGACATCGGATGCCAGGTGGCGAACCGGTCCCTTGGCACAGCCACCTACAGCCACTGCCAGAAAAAGAGCCACCAGGAGCGAACAAAGAGGCCGAAGTGTCATTGACATGAGAATCTCCTATTAAAGAAAACGGCGAAAATAACCGTGAAGTTAGCAAGTTCACCCGTTCTATAGTCTGAAGAGTCCCTTTTTTCAAGTAAGAGTTCATCCCCATCCATCTTTGGCCTCCAGTGCCGAGGCCTGAAGGCACATGCCTCTGCCCGGTGGAAGCGAGGAGAGCAATGAAGGCGGCGCTCCCGGGATTGCAACTCGAAAAAAAGTTCCCTTGGATGACAAACCAGTATCCATCCACAAACAAGATCCTTCTTTCTCACTCGAGGCCCACAATCGAATTTCCCCTCCAGACATCGAGAGTTCCCGTCTGAGGGATCATTGTTGCGGACCCCAAAGAGCAAGAAAAAAGGAGCCGCTTGTGGATGAACCCTAGTGAATTCAGGCCCCCACAGCTTTATTGAGAATCTTATAATTGCGCTCTACCATGGCCATGGGATCCACCACCAACCCTGCCTGGATCATGGCATTATCATAGATCTGGGCAGCCACTTCGGCGGCAAAGGGCGCATCGTTTTTCACCAGTTCCGCCAACTGCTTAATCAGGGGACTGGCAAGATTGACCTCCAGGTTCTTCTTGGAGCTCTCAGGGACCATTCCCTTTTCCATACGGCTGGCAGCCATGACCCGTTCCATGGAAGAGGTCATGAAGCCACTGGGATTGACAATCATGGCCGGCGAATCCACCAGGCGTTTCGAATCAATGACATCAGCCACCTTGTCTTCCAAGGTCTTTTTCAACCAGGAAATGAGCTCACCCCCGGCCTCGCTGTCCAATTTTTCTTCGTTTACCGGCTCAGCTGCCTCGTCATTCCCAGTGGAAAGATCAAGATCAGCCCGATCCGCAGAGACCAGTTTCTTGCCCTCAAACTCACCCAGGTGACTGAGGACGAAATCGTCAATGGGCTCCATGGTGTAGATGATTTCGATATTCTTCTTGGTAAACATCTCCACATAGGGACCTGACTCAATGGCCGCCCGGCTGGGTCCATTGATATAATAAATTTTATCCTGACCCTCATCCATACGTTCCACATAGTCAGTAAGGGAGGTGGGTTTGCCATCTTCGGAGCGAGAGGATTCGAAACGAACCAGCTTGGCCAGCTCCTTCTGGAACTCAAAATCAGAGGTCACCCCCTCTTTGAGATAGATGCCAAAGGTATGCCAAAAATCAAGGTAATGATCTGCATCCCGCTGTGCCTCTTCATCGAGGAATTTAAGGAACCGTTTGGTGATCACCTTACGCAGTTTAAGGACCAGGGCATTATCCTGCAGTGCCTGGCGGGAGATATTGAGCGGCAGATCTTCACTGTCCACTACCCCTTTGAGGAAGCGCAGCCACTCCGGCAGGATATGCTCAGAGTGTTGATCAATGAGGATACGCTGACAGTAGAGATTGACGCCAGGATCAACGCGACCAAATCCCATACCCTCAAAATTCTCCTTGGGGACAAAAAGAACCGCACTAATGGCCAGCGGCGCATCCACGGCGAAGTGGAGACGATAGTGGGGCTCATCCATGGCGTTGCCGACAAACTTATAGAAGTCGTTATACTCTTCGTCGGTGATCTCATTCTTACTCCGGGTCCAGATGGCCTGGACCGTGTTTACGGTCTCCCCCGCAAGCTTAATGGGAAAGGGGACAAAGGAAGAGTACTGTTTAATAATATTTTCCACCTTCCACTTCTCGGCATAGCCATAGGCATCTTCCTTCAGATCGAGGATAATCCTGGTGCCTCGATGCAGGCCCGGGCATTCAGAGATGGTAAAGCTGCCTGTTCCATCAGAGATCCACTCGTTTCCTTCGGATCCATCCCAGGAACGACTCTGGACCGTTACTTTTTCGGCTGCCATAAAGGCGGCATAGAATCCAACTCCGAACTGACCGATCAGGCTCACATCCTTTTTCGCCGCCTCGGCAAGCTCTGCGACAAAAGTCCCCGATCCAGAGTGGGCAATGGTACCCAGATTTTTCTCAAGTTCTGCCCTGGTCATCCCAATTCCGCTGTCGATGATGGTCATGGTATGCTTTTCCTCATCCAGATTAATGGAGATTTCGAGAGGAACATGTCCATCAAAAATTTCCTTTTTGAGCAGACTCTCATGACGCATTTTTTCCAAGGCATCCGAACCATTAGAAATCAATTCGCGAACAAAAATATCACGCTCTGTGTAGAGCGAATGAATAACGATATCAAGCAGTTTCTTTGTTTCTGCCTGAAACTCATGGGTACTTGTTTGACTACTCATCTGCAACAAACCTCCTCTGGCAACTATCTTCTGAGATAACTTTTCATAATAAAACCTCTACTTCGTAGGATCTGCGGCAAAGACCGGACAAAAGACAGCGATCCAATTCCATTGCTTTTTTTCCTGAAGTCGGCCAAAATGATAAACATACATCTCTTGCTGTCAAGTCCACTGTCCGCAATAGAAAACTATTCCTCTGGAACTAAGCAATAGTTTTATTGTTGAAAAAATCGAAAAAAGGTGGCTGAGAAGAAAAGCACGGACTCCGGGGAAATTCATATATCCCCTCGTAGCCACGAAGCGAATGAAGATTTTTTTACGACGCCCTACCTATTGAGGAGAACGCTATGAAAATTATCGCCTTTGGTGACATCCACATGTCCCTTGGCAATTTTGCCAAAATTCCAGAAATTTCCTCAGCAGACCTGATCATCCTCACAGGTGATCTCACCAACTACGGATCTCGACGCGAGGCCCGCGAGATCCTCAATCAGGTGCTTGCAGTCAACCCCCATGTGCTGGCCCAGGTAGGCAACCTTGATGAGTTTGAAATCAATGCCTACCTTGATGCCTTGAACATGAACATTCACGGCCAAGCCCGTCTCTTCAGGCGCGAGGTCTGCCTCATGGGCTGCGGCGGCTCCAACCCCACTCCATTTAACACCCCCACGGAATTCAACGAAAAAGAACTGGCACACACCCTGGACCAGGCCTATCTCCAGGCCCAAAATTTCATTGAACTGGCCGAGCCCCTTGAGCGTCATAAGATTCCCCTGATCCTCGTCTCTCACACCCCACCCCTGAATACAGCCCTTGACCGCCTGCTCGATGGGAATCATGTGGGATCGTCGGCTGTGCGCACGTTCATTGAGCGAAAGCAGCCGCCGCTGTGTATCACCGGTCACATCCATGAAGCAAAGGGCAGCGACCACATTGGTGAAACATTGATCCTCAATCCAGGAATGATCGGCAAGGGCGGCTGGGTCGAAATAGTCATTGAAAATAAAGGAAAGCTCAAAGCAACAATCCAATGAAAGACATCAAAGATACCCTCATCATCGGAGCTGGGCTCTCCGGACTCACCGTTGCCTGGAAGCTGCGACAGCTTCCAGAGCACTCCTTTCTCCTCCTCGAACAGTCTGAAAAAACAGGCGGTGCCATCTGGAGCCACTCTGAAAACGGCTACCTGGCTGAAGGCGGTCCCCACGGCTTTCTTGACAATTGCCCTGAAAGTCGTGCCCTCCTCGAAGAGAGCGGCCTGGAGCAGGAATGTGTACGCGCCCCCCTCGCCAGGTTTGTCCGCTATGTCTGCATGAACGGCAGCCTCAAACTTATCCCTCAAACACCCGCGAAAATCCTGGCGGCCCCCCTTATTTCCCCCCTGGAAAAACTGCGGGTTGTGGCTGATCTGTGGAAGAAGCCACTGGCTGGAGAACCAACAGTGAGTGAATGGGTACGCTACCGTTTTGGCAAGGCCCTCCTCCCATACGTGGATGCCGTCTTTACCGGCACCTATGCCGGAGACCTGGAACGTCTGGTCATCGACGGGGTCATGCCCGGTGTACGCCAGATTGAAAAGGAGCACGGTTCAGTGATCCGGGGACTGTTGAAAAAAATGAAGGGAGCGAGAAACACGAAAAAGGGAACAAAGAAGTCCTTACCTGCCATGACCAGCTTTCCACAGGGCATGACCCGTCTCGGCGAACGCTTGAGTCAGGATCTGATCCCAGGAAAAGAACTGCTGACCAGTTGTTCGGTAAACGCTCTTTCTCGCACCAACGGATGCTGGCAGGTGGAAACAGGACAGGGAAATTTCAGGGCTCACAACCTGGTTCTGGCCCTGCCGGTGAATCGGGCCCTGGCCCTGCTTGCTGGCCTCGGTACCCCCCCGCCCCAAACAAAAATAGCCGAAGCCAAGATCGTCACCATTGCTCTCGGCTTTGGGGCAGGAGCCAGCCTTCCTCCTGGATTCGGTTACCTGACCCCGGAACAGGAACAGCGTTTCTGTCTGGGCGCCCTCTTCTCCTCCAACATGTTTCCCCAACGTGCCCCCGCGGGCCACATCCTGCTGGAGGCCCTGGTGGGAGGACGCAGACACCCTGAACGTTTGCAAATAGACGACGCCAACCTGATCAAAGAAGCGGTCAGGGATTTGCGGCAACTCCTCAACCTCCCAGGCGAGCCCACCTACTCCCGTGTTCTGCGGCCAGGCGGCGGCATTCCACAGCTAGAAGGCGGCTACCCAGCCCTCCTCCAGTGGCGAAACACTCTCATGCAAAAAGAAAAAGGACTCTATGTAACAGGATTTGGTTGGGAAGGAATTGGCCTCAACGATATGATCAAGACGGCTTTTCGGGTAAGCGAGGCGATTAAAGAAGGGGAACAGGATAGTGGGGAACAGGAGGCAGCCATCAAGAAAGTCTATTTCTAGGAGTCTGTCGGATTTAGAGAATCGTAGCGAAAATTAGAGAAATCGAGACCAGATTTTCATGGATTTGAGGCGAATAGCAGGCCTATTTAACGAAAATCTATGGAAATATGAGCCGATTTGTCAAATTTGCAGCAGATTTATGTCTAAGTCCGACAGGCTCCTAGTCCGGAAATGAAAAAATCTCGCTCCTCCAAGGGGGCGAATAGCTCGCCCCCTTATCGCATCATAACTGACTCATTTTTTGATCGAGAATTTCCATCTGCCGCCGAACCGAAGTGTCATGAAGACAGAGGTTTGAGACCACCTTCACTGCATGGAGAACAGTGGCATGATTTCTGTTAAAGGTCTGACCGATATCTGCCAGGGACTCAGAAGTGTGTTTCCTCCCCAGATACATGGCCACCTGGCGGGGAAAGCTCACCACCTTTTTTCTCGACCGCGACTGCAGTTCTTTGATACTGACCTTGAACTCCCGACTTATCATCTCCCCGATCAGGGCCGTGCTCAGTGTCTGGGAGACGCCGACAAGACCTTCCACCACCTCCCGAACCATATCCATCTCTATCCGCCCACCAGCCAGAGCGGCCTTGGCACGCAAGGCGAGCAGGGTCGACTCGATACGACGCACATCCCCCTTAACCTGGGCGCTGATATGGGAGATTGCCTCCCCTTCCAGGTCCAGCCCGCACTGCGCGGCCTTGCTTTCGACAATACGATAACGGGTTCCCAGATCCGGGGCCTGAATAGTCGTCACCAGGCCTGCCCCCATGCGGGAACGAAATTCATTATCAATGCCATCCAGATCACGAGGCGTGTTATTGGCCGTTAAAATAACACGCTTACCAGATTTAATCAGGGAATCCAGGAGTTCATTCAACTCCTCCTGAGTCTTTTTCTTTCCCTTCAGGGTATGGACGTCTTCAACCAATAAAAAGTCACACTGCTCATGATACTTCCTTTTAAACTGGTCCATGCCATGGGATTGAATCCCGCGAACCATCTCAGAGGCATACTGCTGAGCTGTCACATAATGAAGCCTGGTTTGAGGAGACTCCGCCAGCAACCAGTGAGCCACGGCATGGGTCAGATGACTCTTCCCCAGCCCTGTAGAGCTGTTGATATAGAGACAGGAACCAACACTATCATCCCCTTTCATCATTGACTTGCAGGCGGACTGGGCCAGAAGGTTACTTTCACCCAGCATAAAGGAGTCAAAGGTATAGCGCGGATGGAGAGAGCGGACAACAGATCGACTCTCAGGGATATGGGGGAGGCGCAACTGACCTTTTGGCCTTGCAGCAGGCAGGGCTTGTGCCCCCTTGTCGCAGAGCAGCACCTGGCAGGGAACCGTACTGAGCTGATTGATCTTTTCCTGAACCAGACAAAGATGATTGCGGGTCAGGTGGGCACGATAAAACCTATCGGGACAGGCAAGATGGATACTTTCAGCATCGGAATAGATGCACTCAAGGGGCTCGATCCATAGACTGTAAACACTCTCACCGAGACTCTCTTTCAGAACTGCTTTTGCCTTCTCCCAGACCATTTCCCCCCCTTCACACAATATAATCGATGACGAAATTCCGCCAAAATAGACAGTTTTTGAGCTTTTTTCTCTACTGGTTCCCTTATTAGCCTACTGGAAACAATATCTTTTTAAGAAGAATCAGAGATGAACTCTCTTCCCTGTAAACTGGAATCGGCAATGGAAGCCACCACCACAATTCACGCAGGCAACTAACCTCATTTTTCGTTCGCGGTCAAAGCCGATTGAGGCAAGTTTTTCCATATGTACCACATACTATCGCCCCTACGCTGTACCTCCCGACAGTTACGGGATCTCAAGCAACCCTACTCTGAAACCCGCGATTCATGGGCGGAGTAACCACCCATTCCTTATCTGCTGTTATCTTCAAACCTTAGTACGCTTACAAACAACTTATTAACAAATTATCATTTTTCTTTAACTTAATATACCTCATCATATATACAATTTTCTTCATTTATCTAAATATAGCGCAACTATCAATCCAATATCTTCGCAATATCACGGAGTCCAGTAGTTTGCCAAATTTCATTTTTTTTGATCTTTTTTTAGGCAGGAATATTGGAGCACCAAGGCAATTGTCAGGGAGCAGAGAGGCTCCTCTTGTTGCCCCTTCCCAGCTCAAGACTCGACCTGCTCTGACAAGGGCAATTTGGACAATAGGCAAGCGGAGAAGCTGGGCAGTTGAACGAAGACATCGGCCCTTTCCATCGAGGATACGCCCCTGGAAGAGGCCATTAGATACGCGCAAAAGAATTTCTTGAAACACTCATCCAGGGAAACGACGGAAGCCAAAAGGCAGCCACACCTCTGTACGCCTTCCTGAGCAAACAAGACGAACTGGAGAGTAAGGGGCTTACTCCCGTACTCTGGCCAGAGTCAGAACACGCACCTCATCGGCCCCTGCTCGGAGCAGCATCCTGCTGCATTCAGACACTGTGGTGCCAGTGGTAAAGACATCATCCACCAGGACAATCGTTCTTCTCCGCACCCGTTCTGGAAACCGGACGCTAAAGGCCTGGTGCAGATTCTTTCTCCGGGCAATCCCGTCGAGACCAGTTTGAGGAATGGTATGACGAACCCTTACCAGGGTATCAACGAGGATATGATCTTTCCGGGTCGGAAAGAAAAGTTTCGCCAGGACAAGGGCCTGGTTAAAGCCGCGCTGACGCAGACGTGAGGCATAGAGAGGTACAGGAACAATCCTTTCTTCCTCCTGGAGGACAAATGGAGGGAGAAGGTCAATAACATCCCGTAAAGCCGGAAGAACCGAGGTCTCTCCCTGGTATTTCAGCCTGTGCAGGAGTCCACTGAGCGGACTCTGGTAATGGCCAACACCCCGGGCCGAAATGTAAGGAGGAGACTTGCGTAGACAGCGACCACAGCAATGATCACCAGCAGTGGAATCAGGCAATTCACGACCACAGACTGAGCAGAGAGGCGACCTGATAAGGGCGACATCCTGCAGACAGGGGGAGCAGAGAATCTGTCCTCCAGGCGGGAGGTTCGTGCCGCAGACGGGGCAGGCAGCAGGAAAGAGAAGATCAACGGCACCCCTCAGCCATTTTCGCAGAAAAATGAGCTCAGAGAGCATTCGATCAAGATACGCCGCCGGAACCAGATCCTTTTCCATCACCACTCGTCCTCTCAGCTATGTTGTCACTTGGAATGAAAACAAAGGATTGGCTGTCAGTGTTCATCCATTTGAAGTCAGGAAACACCTGGAACTGGTTATTTCCAATTCATTGCCGCTTAATATGTTTTTTATAGGATTAGAGGGCAGTATTCAAGAGCTTTGTAGAAATTGAGGAGCTGGAAAAGGAGGTGAGACAAACAACCAAGGATGACAGAGGGGGACACAAACAGTTTTCTTGAGGGCACGAATTTACCGGAAATGAGGATTTTCAGAAACAGTCAATCAACCTGAATGGCAGCTGCAAGATCTCACCCATCCCCTGAAGTCACAACAAGGACCTCAAACAGAGGCAACCCGTCTCCCCCCCAGGCATGACCACGAAAACTGAGGAAGCAAAGGAGTCATTGGCCAAGGTATCTTGCCGGGGGGTAGAAGGGCAGAGAAAAGGAGTTCAGCTCAGTTTGAATTTGGCGGTCAGGGCCTGCAGTTGTTTGGCCAGAGCGCTGATACTGGCCGCATCGTCATTGAGGCGCTGGCCTTCTCTTTTCACCGCTTCAGTAGACTTGCTCACCAGGTTGACATCCCTGGAGATGTCACCGGACACCGTTGAACTCTGGGCCACATTTTCATTCACTTCACTGATACCGGAAGCTGCCTGGTTGATATTGGTGGCGATTTCTCTGGTGGTGACGGACTGCTCTTCCACCGCACTGGCGATGGTGGAGACGATTTTATTAATTTCCCCAATGATCTCGACGACCTGCTTGATCTCGCTGACCGTGACATTGGTCGACGACTGAATATGCTCGATCTTCCCCCGAATCTCACCGGTAGCCTCGGCCGTCTGTTTAGCCAGCTCCTTGATTTCGTTGGCGACAACGGCAAAGCCCTTGCCCGCCTCACCGGCCCGGGCCGCCTCGATGGTGGCATTGAGGGCCAGGAGGTTGGTCTGCTCAGAAATTTCAGTTATCACTCCGGTGACCTTACTGATTTCACTGGCGGCAAATCCCAGTTCATCCACCTTGATAGAGGCCTGATTAGCCTTATTCACGGCCTGCCCGGTTATGGTTCGGGCTTTTTCCGAATTGGAGGCAATTTCACTCACCGTGGTACTCATCTCCTCCGAGGCTGCAGCCACCATGGTCACATTGGTGGCCGCCTGCTCACTGGCAGCGGCAACGGAGTTCATATTAGCGCTCATCTCCTCGGAGGCGGCAGCAACCGTATTGGCCAGCGCAGTGGTCTCATTGGCACTGCTGACCAATTGGCCGCCCACCGAACTGAGATGGGCAGAGGTCTCAAACAAGTTCACGGTCTGGTCACTGATACTGCTGAACATGTGGTGCAGTTGCGCAATCATATCGTTGAGAGAATGGGACAGTTTGCCGGCCTCGTCCTCTCCCATGACCTTGACCTTGGCCGTCAGGTCACCCTTTGCAAGTTTGGCGGCCAGATCAACGGCTGCATTGAGCGGTCTGGTGATCTGGGCGGAAAGAAAGAGGCCGGCACCGATGGCAAACAGCGTAGCCAGACTGACAATAATAATTGAGTTCCGCACTGCCCGCCGCATCCCACTGGCCATATCCTGCCTGGCATTGACCTCAATACCATCCAGGAGTTCCATGATCTTGACCCCGGCCCCGTCTGCCTCTTCATCTATCGCACTCAGTCTGGCCTCCTGATTTTCAGCGGCACGACCAGCCAGTGCCTCTTGCTTCAGCTCATGAATCTGGACCATGCCAGGCATAAACTGTTTTTTGTAAAGCCCCTGGGCCTGATTGAGGTTATCCCGAGAATCAGGATTGTGAAGGGGAGCAAGGTAACCGGTATCAGTCTCACCGCCGTCCAGAAGTGCCTTGGAGTACCTGTTATACGTCAAAGCCACCTCTTTATTCTCACTCCAGGCACTCATGAGCTCACTGCTATCAGCAGCCACCAAAACTTCCATAAGGAGCTGCATGGAGCTGCGCACCGAAAGCTTCATCTCCATGGCTGCATCAACATTGGCAGCGGAGCGCATATTTCCAACCATTGTCAGATAGCCACTGATCCCGGTAAGGACTACCAACAGGGCAACAAAAACAAAACCACTGACAATTTTGGTGCGGATAGAAATGTCATTCACCTTCATGTGCATGCTCCTTACAAAACAGAAATAAAGAAAATCAACGCCAAGAACTCGCGCAACCCTTTTCAAATGGTCTAAGCGACAAGGCTGCAGCACCCCGTGCAGCAACATCAACTCTCTGGCAAAAATATCAAGATGACAACATTCGTTACCCCTTTGTTTAAAGTATATGTTTATAAAAACCCAATGCAAGAAAAATCGATCCTCCAAAAATTCTGCTTCCCCTTTTTCAGAATACCTGGAACAAAATGAGGACAACCCACTCCCCAAAAAAAACGGACAAGAGGAGGCGGATGAGCCCTTTTCTCAAAGAAATATAGATGGCTGCTGAGTATGGTCAGCGGCCATCTATTCTAAAAATCCACTGCTCTGCTGACGAAGAAGACCAAGGACTCTTTTCTCTTTTTTTTTTCAGCACCTCAATGAGCAAAAAAGATGTTTTTCCAAATTATTCATGCTAGGGTATGAAATTATACAGTATTACAAAAATGGGATATAGTTATTGTTCAAACAATAGAGATAGCTACTCCGTGGCACACAACAATTCTTCCTCAACAAAACTTCTGGGCGTTCTCATCGGAGGATCCGGCCTCATTGGCGGTACACTGGCCCATTATTTCAAGACCAAGACCCCTGATACTATAGAACTGCGCGCGCCAAGCAGCAAAAAGCTTTCCATCAGGGATGCGGGAGATATCCGGGACTACCTCAAACGAACGAAGCCCGATTTTGTCATCAACACGGCCATTGCCAATATCGGCTCCGACTCCCATCTGGCCCTGGAAGTCAACTATCTCGGGGCCTTGAATCTTGCTCGAGCCGCAGCTGCCCTCAAAATCCCCTACATCCACATCAGCTCTGCCTCCACCCTGCCAAACGGTGAAAATCTCCGCGAGGAAGACCACCTCCCCATTACGCCCAAGCTGAGCAACTATGCCAAGTCCAAGCTCATGGCCGAGGAGACGTTGAAACACATGCACAAGACTGTAGGGCTGGACTTCACCTGCATCCGTCTGGCAGTGGTCTACGGAGAACATGACCATAAAATTCAAGGCTTTCATCGCCTCTTTTTTTCCATTGCCGATGAATCCATGCCTGTCCTCTTCACCAAGAGAAAAGTCCTCCACTCCTATTCCAATGCCAATAAATTCCCCTATTTTGTCCATCATATCCTTATGAACAGAGAGGAATTCAGCGGCCAGACCTACCATTTTGTCGACAAGGATCCGGTGGAGTTGGCTAATCTCATCCTCACTATCCGCTCCTATCTGGAACTGAATAGCCCTCGGGAGATATACATTCCGTATGCAGTGGCCACCTTTGGCAAAAGAACCCTGGAGGCCGTGCTCAAGGTCCTCTCCCGGGTTGGCCTCAAGGGGGGACTGCCTGCAGAGCTCATGTTTCTGGATAGTTTTTACAAGACCCAGACCCTCTCTTCGCAAAAATTGCGCAACTCCAGCTTCGTTGACCCCATGCCGGAAGAGACTATCTACACCAAACTGCCGGAACTGGTTATTTATTATCTCACTCGCTGGACCCACCAGAATCTTATTTCCACCTATAATGAGGTCATTCCTCACCCCAATTCCATGGCCCATGAGTTCGAGCAGTCCCCACAGGAGCTTCTTAACATGATCCATTCAGACTCCATCTCACCCTTCCGGGACCTGAGCGATCTCTGACCGTTGTCGTTGTTACGACCCTATCCATTCTGACTCAAGGGTTCTCCGCAACCGAAAAGATCCATGCCACCAACTCGTCATCCGTCAGCCTTCAACCAAGAAACAGCAGACTCCACACCTCACGACCCACAAAAAAGCCATCTCCTTTCTTTTTTCCTCTTTTAGGAGCCTGAACTCTTTGCAAAACTCTGCAAACATGGCATAATGCCTGATTCTTAGACTCTAAACCTGTGCCAGGAGTTAGATGTCGGTTTATGAGACGGTTACGGATCAATGGCGGCAGATACTGCCCATGAGCCTGAATCATTCCCTTTCAGCGTAATAGGACACCATATGAATTATTCGATAAATCCAAACAACCCTTCTCGAATTCAGGGAGGATACCAGCTGAGCTGTCTTCTTCTGGCCCTTATCGTCTCGCTCAACCTCTTCTTTCCCGGCCTTGGTCGTGCTGTTGAGCAAAACACCAGCTTTCTCCCACTCAAGATCAACAGCCCCACAAAACAGGCCGAGATTACTCTCCAAGCTGATCAGGCCCTGGCAAGTGTCCTTCTGCCCTTGACCTTTAGCGAAATGAAGAGAGTAGAAGCAGCAAGACTCCTTGACTACACTGGCCCCTGGCCGCCGGCGCCGGATCAGCTGCAAAAAGTTACTGCTGCCACCGGCCTCGACTATGTGGCGGTGGGCAGTCTCACCGTAATCGGCAATCAAATCAGCGTCGATTACAAGGTCTTTGACCTCCTGGCCCCGAAGACCCCTCAGTACTTCTATCGTAAGGGGGAATCTCTCGAAAACCTTACCACAACCCTCTCAGAAGTGATCAGAGAGATTATTGCCTCCACAGGCCGCGACTTCATTATTGCCTCCATTGGCCCCAATGGCAATAAACGCATTGACTCCGGAGCCATTTCCCGAAAGATCAACACGAAGGCAGGAGATTTCTACAATCAGACTGCCTTGCGCGAAGACCTGAAAGCCATTTACAAGATGGGCTATTTTGAAAATGTCCGAATTGAAGTGGAAGAGAGTGAAAAAGGAAAAATAGTCACCTTTGAGGTAACGGAAAAACCGATCATCAAGCGTATTGAATTTTCCGGGACCGATGCCATTTCTGAAGATGATGTCAAAGAGGCCGTCAACATCACCCCCAACAGTATCATAAACACGACCAAGGTCAATGAAGGAAGTGCTGCCATCAAGGCCCTGTACAAATCAAAGGGATATTACAACACCATGGTCACGGCCCAGATCAGTTATCCTGATGAAGAGTATGCCAGCATTCGCTATATCATTGAAGAGGGTGAAAAAATATTCATCAAAGAAATCAAGTTTATCGGCAATAAAAGCTTTGACAGTGATGACCTGAGCGATGTGATTGAATCCAGTGAAAAAGGATGGCTCTCATGGCTCACCGAATCCGGACTGATGAAGCAGGAAATGCTGATGCAGGATGTTGCCCGGCTCGGCTCTTTTTACAACAACCAAGGCTTTCTCGAGGTGAAAGTCGGTGACCCGAAAGTTGATCAAGATGGCGAGTGGCTCTACATCACCTTTACCATTGAAGAAGGTCCCCGCTATCGGGTAGGCACCGTCACTTTTACCGGAGACCTGCTCGATGACCAACAGAAACTCCGCAGTTTCCTCAGCATTCAAAATGAAGAATTCATCAATCGCCAGATCCTTCGTGACGATATTCTCAAAATTACCGATTATTACTCTGAGCATGGCTATGCCTTTGCCAACATCCGTCCCAATATGAACAAATCTGCGGCCGGTGCACGAGTGGATATCAGCATCGATATCGACAAAGGCGATCTGGTATACATTCAACGTATCATGATCAAGGGCAACACCAGGACCCGTGACAATGTCATCAGACGAGAGTTGAAGATTGCAGAGGGCGGTATTTTTGACTCCAAGGCCCTTCGTACCAGCACCCAGCGTCTTCAGCGGCTGGAATTTTTTGAAGAGGTAAATATCGTTCCGGCACCAGCTATGGATCCCACAAAAATGGACGTGACGGTCAACATCAAGGAAAAAAGTACTGGACAGTTCAGTATTGGTGCTGGATACAGTTCAGTCGACTCTTTCATGCTCATGGGTGAAATTTCGGAAAACAACTTCCTTGGCCGTGGTGACAAGCTCTCTTTTGTGGCCAACCTCAGCGGCACCAGCAACCGTTTCAACCTGGGATACACCAATCCACACCTTCGTGATTCCAAACTTTCCGTTGGTGCCGATCTCTTTAACTGGTTCCGCGAATATGATGACTACGACAAGGACTCCAAGGGTGGAGCCCTTCGTTTCGGCTATCCGCTCTGGGAAAAATGGCACGGTTACGGGAGTTACAGCTACACCGACACCACCCTTTCCGACGTCTCTGAATATGCCTCCCAGATCATCATTGACTCCATGGACATCAATGTTACCAGTGCAGTCAAAGTCGGACTGGTCCGTGACAGCCGTGACCGGATAACAAATCCCAGTGAGGGATCACAAAACTCAGTTTCAGTAAAATATGCAGGTGGCCCCTTCGCCGGTGATGCCGAATTCACCAAACTTGAAGCCTTCAGCAGCTGGTATTTCCCCCTGCCCTGGACCACGGTTTTCCACTTCAAGCTGGCTGGTGGCCAGGTATGGGAAAACGAAACAGGCAAGCTGCCGGTATACGAGCGTTTTTACCTCGGCGGAATCAACACCATCCGCGGTTTTGAATACGCCATGGTCAGTCCCATCGACTCTGAGACCGGTGACCGCATCGGTGGTGACAAGATGTGGTATAGCAATATCGAATACATCTTTCCAATTCTGACAGAAGCCGGGATCCAGGGTGTTGTCTTTTTAGATGCCGGGAAGGTCTTTGCCGATGATGAGGACTGGTCCGGTGACAGCTACAACAAGGCCGCAGGCCTGGAAATGCGCTGGATGTCCCCCATGGGGCCCCTGCGTCTGGTGTGGGGTTACAACCTCGACCCGTCGGATGACGAAGACCAATCCGTATGGGATTTTTCCATCGGCGGTTCTTTCTAAACCACTCACCACTCCCCAAACCTTTTTCCTTGCCGGCTGCATCGACCTTATGCAGCCGGCACTTTTTTTTGACCCATGCCTAACCTATTACAGACGACTCTCCTTTCTCCGGGTACAACCCGCTCCCTGACTGCCCTGCGCGGAAGCTCTCCGTCTCTGCTCGCCGCCCTCCAGGCTGAATCCCAGCCCTGCTGCTGTATTGTCCCCGATGAAGATATGGTCGCCCTGGTGGAAGAAGACCTGAAACTCTTTACCGGTCTGCCAGTCTTCACCTATCCCGGCTATGAGATCCCCCCCTACACCCCGCTCTCGCCCGATCCGCACACCACTGCCGCACGGCTTTCCACCCTTTATAGTATTGGTGACATAGAGAGTTCGTTCATTCTGGTTATCTCGGCAGAGGCCCTGATGCGTCGTACCCTTCCCTGCAAGATCCTGTCTCGTAATGCCGAGCTGTTGATAGCAGGTGAAGAGTGTGACCGGGACAAGCTGCTCCACAACCTCACTGCCTGTGGTTATGAGCAGGTGGCTCTGGTCCGGAGCGTCGGAGAATATTCAGTTCGTGGCGGTATAGTTGATATCTTTCCCCCCTCTTTTCTCGTCAAGGGAAGCCTGCACACCTTCCCTCTGCGTCTTGATTTCTTCGGAGATACTGTGGAATCCCTGCGCGGATTCAACCCCATCAGCCAGCGCTCCATCTCCGAACTGGAGGAGGCCATACTCCTCCCAGCCAGTGATATCTGTTATCCACCCCTTCATTCTCCACAACTGACTGAAATCTCTGCTGCCTTTCGTCGTCAAGGAAGGAAACTTTCCTGGAACAGTGAAGAGAGCAAAAGCCTCCAGGAGCAAACCAGACAGGGGCTGCGATTCCCCGGTATGGAATTCTTCCTGCCACTCTTCTATCCTGATGCCAGCAAGATGGAAACAGTCCTCGACTTTCTCCCGGCCCATACCTGCCTGATTCATTTTTCTCCAGAGATGGAACACCAAGCCATGGCACTGGTCGCCGAACGGATCGACACCAATTATGAGGAAGCTGAGACCTTTCATACCCCAGCCCTGCCCCCGGAGCAGATCTTTTCCCTCCCGGTCGAGCTCGAGAAATCGATGCACTCCTTTGCCCGCATTCACTGCTCCACAGTCACGGATTCAGATCTCCCCCATGCCCTGGCCACCACCAATCACCAGATTCTCAAACAAGAGATCACCGTCCAACGCCGAGAACGAGGACTTATTCCTCCCCTTTCCGACCAGATTCGCCTGTGGCAGGACCAGGGAGACCAGGTCCTGCTCTGCTGCCGATCCCAGCGTCAGACGCAAACCCTGGCCGAATTAATAGCAAAACATCAGCATAGCATTGAACTCCTGACAGCGCCCTTGAATTTGGCAACCCTGCCAAAAACGGGCCACAGCGATACCCTCTTTCTTTGCGATCAGCCGTTGAGTGCCGGATTCAGCCTCAATGGCCTGGGGATCCACATCCTTTCCGAAAGCGAACTTTTTGGAGAGATGCGCCTGGGAAACAGAAAGGGAAAAAAGGAAAAAGAGGGCGAACCACTTCTTTTTGCCGAACTCCACCATGATGACGTGGTGGTTCATCGTGATCATGGCCTGGGCCGCTACCAGGGAATCTCCACCCTGGAACTCCAGGGGGTGGTCAACGATTATATGCTTATCGAATACCGGGACGGGGACAAACTCTACCTGCCTGTGGATCGCCTCAACCTTATCAGCCGCTACGAGGGCCTCTCTGACCGCGAACCACGAATCGACAAGCTCGGCAGCCAGGCCTGGCGTTCAACAAAGGCAAAGGTCAAAGAAGAGGTGTGGAAAGTTGCCGAGGAACTCCTGGACATCTATGCCCGCCGTGAACTGCGCACAGGCAGACGTTTCTCTCCACCGGGAGAACTCTTCCACGAACTGGAGGAGTCTTTCCCTTATGATGAGACATCTGGGCAGGACAAGGCCATTACCGAGGTCATTGACGACTTGACCTCAGACAAGCCCATGGACCGGCTGATCTGCGGTGATGTGGGCTACGGAAAAACTGAGGTCGCCATCCGAGGGGCCTTCAAGGTAGTAGAAGATGGCTTTCAGGTCGCCATCCTGGTACCAACTACGGTCCTAGCCGAACAGCACGCCAAGACCTTCAGGGAGCGGATGCAGGGATTTCCAGTGACAGTCGAATGCATCAACCGCTTTAGGACTCCTGCTGAACAAAAACGTATCCTCAAAGAGCTTGCTGCTGGAAAGGTCGATATCATCATCGGCACCCATCGCTTACTCTCCAAGGATGTGATTTACAAAGAACTGGGCCTGCTCATCATTGACGAAGAACATCGCTTCGGGGTCGCCCACAAGGAAAAGCTCAAAAAGATGAAGGCCGAGGTGGATATCCTGACCCTCACCGCCACTCCCATCCCCCGGACCCTGCAGATGTCCCTGCTCTCCATCAGAGATCTCTCGGTCATTTCCAGCCCACCGGAACATCGCCGTCCGGTAAAGACCTTTGTCTCCCGCTACGACGACCTGGTCATCAAAGAGGCCGTACTCAAAGAGATGCGCCGGGACGGGCAGGTCTTTTTTGTCCATAACCGGGTCAAATCCATTTACCGCATGGCCGCCACCGTCCAGGCCCTGGTACCAGAGGCCCGGATTGCCGTGGCTCATGGCCAGATGGGAGGCAAAGAGCTGGAAGAGATCATGGTCAAATTCGTTAACCGTGAACTCGATGTCCTCCTCTGTACCACGATCATAGAATCCGGCCTGGATATCCCCACAGCAAACACCATTATCATCAACCGTGCCGACATGCTGGGACTCGCCGAAATATACCAGCTCAGAGGACGAGTGGGCCGTTCTTCCAAGCAATCTTTTGCCTACCTCCTGGTTCCCTCCCTCGACAGCCTGAGTAAGGATTCCAAGGATCGTCTCCGCGCCTTGATGGAATGCAATGAACTGGGTGGTGGCTTTAAACTGGCCATGAGCGATCTCCAGATCCGAGGCGGCGGTAACCTCCTTGGTGTCTCTCAATCCGGTCATATTGCCGCCATCGGCTATGACCTCTATCTGGACCTCCTGCAAAAAACCGTGGCTGATATGAAGGCAAGGGCCAGCTCCGAGGACAACCGGCAGGATACTCTGGAGCAACTTGAACCGGAAATCAATCTCCAGATCTCCGCCTACATTCCCCAGGATTTCATTCCCGACATCAGTCAACGCTACGTAGCCTATCGCCGTATTGCCGCGCTCTCCACGGCCGACGAACAGGCCTATGATGACCTCATGGAAGAACTCACTGACCGCTATGGTCAGCTTCCACCGGAAACGACCAACCTCTTCAAGGTGGTCTCCCTCAAGAAAGATCTCTCTCTCCTGGGTATCGAAAAGTTGGAGAAAGGAAAAGACACCCTGGTCTTTTCCTTCACCGAACGGACCCCCATAGACCCTGCGCGCCTCCTCACGTACCTGCAGCCAGGGAGCAAGAAGCGAAAGAAAACCCCACCCCGCCTCACTCCGGACGGACGCCTGATCATCTCGGCCTCCCTTGACTCCACCGACCAGCTGTTTACAATACTGCAACAGACCTTCAGCGAACTCAATGCTCTTCAATCATAACAAGGCGCCATCATGTCTCCCCCCCAAATAAAACCCGACTTTTCCTGGTCAGAAGTAGACACTGTCCTTCTCGATATGGATGGGACCCTGCTTGACAAGTACTTTGACGACCACTTCTGGGAAGAGTATGTCCCTAAAATATTCGCCGAAGTACATGGCCTCTCGGCTCAAGAGGCCCGCAAAGAGTTGCTCCTGCGCTACCAGAACGTGGAAAGCACCCTTCAGTGGGCAGACCTGGATTACTGGTCAGAGCAACTGGGCCTCGACATCCCGGAACTGAAGTGCAAGGTAGATCACCTGATCCAGGTCCACCCCTATGTGGTCGATTTCCTCAATTATATGAAGAGGATCAACAAGCGTGTACATCTGGTCACCAATGCCCATTCCAAGACCCTGGATCTTAAACTACGAAAGACGGTACTGGGCTCCCACCTTGACAGTATCGTCTGTGCCGAAGAAATAGGATATGCCAAAGAAGAGCCACAGTTCTGGAGCAAACTCCACCAGCGGCTCCAGTTTGACAGAGAGCGAACCCTGCTCGCCGATGATACCGCAAAGGTCCTCCATGCCGCCCGTCAATACGGGATAGGTTTCCTCATTTTTGTGGCCCGCCCCAGTTCACGACTGCCGGTGCAACACTCTGCCGATTTCCCCTCCGTCGTCTTTTTTAATGAGCTCATCTCTCAGTAAAATTTTCTCACCGACAAGTTCATTTTCATTTGGTGAACGTAGCAACGGTATGTTACATTTTGTGGCAATTGTCTCTCAGACCAATCCGTCTCAACTGAAAAATCCCTGGCCATGGCCACTGAAGCCACACTACCTATCTTGCCCACTATCCACGCAAAGGAGTTTTCATGACACTCTCATCCTATGAAGCAAAAGACCTCTTCCAATGGCTCACCAACAAAGAGGACATCCTCGTTCTCGATGTCAGGAACAACAAGGATTTCAGTCGCTTTCAAGTGGAATCCCCTTATCCCTTTGATATGATCAATGTCTCCTATTACGACTTCATGGAGATTGAAGAAGAAAGTGTCGCCAAGGTTGCACAGGACCGTGCCATCCGTATCGTCTGTGCCAAAGAAGGCTCGGCAAAATATGTGGGTGAGATTCTTGTCAAGTACGGCTTCGCTGATGTCCGCTACCTCAGTGGAGGAATCAAGACCTGGGGAAATCTCCTGGTGCCCAAACTGTTGCGCCGGGAAGAAGACTACAGCCTGTACCAGTTTATCCGCCCCGGAAAGGCCTCCTGCAGCTACGGACTCTGTTCCGAGGCAGAGATGATGCTCTTCGATCCCAGCCGCAACATCGAATTTTATTTTGATTTTGCCAAAAGCCAGGGCTGCAAGATAATAAAGACCTTTGAGACCCATCTCCAGGCTGATTATATCGCCGGTTCTCGCATGATTGCCGAAAAGACAGGGGCAGAGTTCTGGGCTAACCAGAGTGATTTCAAGGCCGCCAAAACCAATCACAAACCCCTCACCGACGGTGAAAGCCACCGCTTCAGCAAGGGAGGTCCGGAGGTCAAGGTGATGTTCACTCCCGGTCATACCCCCGGTTCCACCACCTATCTCATCGACAACAAGTTTATGCTCTCGGGAGACACCATCTTTATCCAGTCCATTGGTCGCCCGGATCTGGGTGGCAAGGCCGTGGAATGGGCCATTGTTCTCTTTGACACCCTGCAGAAAATCAAAAAGCTTGATGATAAGCTTTTGATCCTGCCCGGACACTATATGGACTGGAGCGAGGCCACAGAAGACCTCCTTTTCTCCTTACCCATCGGCCAGGCCAAGGAGCGCAACAAAGAAATATACTCCATCAGTAATGTGGAAGGCTTCATCCAGTTCATTCAAGACAACATGCGTCCACAACCCCCTGAATACGGGACCATCCGTCTGGCCAACGCCAACCTCGAACAGTTTGAAGCAGAGAAACAGGAAGAACTTGACCTCGGCAAAAATGAGTGCGCCGCCACTGCCTATGCCAAAACCCAGGCAGCGGCCTGATCCATAATCCAGCTCACAGGGCAGGGGGGAGAGCCTCTGTTATCTCCCCCCTGCCCGAGCTCCCATCATCAGGCACCTCAGATAAGGTGCTATGCAAGCCGACCATTCCCCCAAAGAAACGAGTTGCTATTGACTTCTAACTCACCGTTTGCGATACTTATATTGTCTCATTAACGTTCGCCACAGCACTGAGCGAGCAAACGGGTTGATAGCTGCATAAACACTATTGACCTGATCTTAAAAAGCGACACATTATCTTCATCTTATCTGAAAAATGTGGATAAAACGCTGATGAACCACCTTATTCGTCTCGTTCCCTGTTGCAAGGATATACCGATACTAGGAGACCCCACTCTCAACTAGTCAGAAGATAACGTCCTTTTTTCAGCGAGTAAGGAGGACTCCCTGTGAAAAAACGTATTCTCTCATTGCTTTCTCTGGCCACTATTGTCTGCGGCCAGACAGACTTGGTGCAGGCCGAGGCGGAACCCGATTTTGGCGCCAGTGCCGAGGAGGAACTCCTCTTTCAAGACATTCCCTCTGTCTATAGCGCATCCAAATATGAACAGAAGGTCAGCCAAGCCCCGGCCCGGGTCAGTATTGTCACCCAGGAGGAGATTCAGCGTTACGGCTACCGCACCTTTGCCGATATCCTCCGCAGTCTGCCCGGATTTTACATCTCATACGACAATAATTACAGTTATGTCGGGGTACGCGGTTTTGGAATGCCAGGCGACTATAACACCCGTATCCTGATGCTGGTGGATGGCCATCGCCTCAACGACAATATTTTTGACAGTGTCTATGTCGATACCGCATTTGTCCTCGATCTCGACCTCATTGATCGAGTCGAGGTAGTGCGCGGGCCCAGTTCTTCCCTCTATGGCAGCAACGCCTTTTTTGGGATCATTAATGTCATAACCAAGAAAGGCCGGGACCTGGACGGGATCGAATCATCGATCACTGCCGGCAGTCACCAGAGTTACCAGGGCCGCCTAAGCTACGGCAAGCGTTACCAAAATGGCCTGGAACTGCTGCTGTCTGGAAGCTATTATGACAGCCAGGGGAGAACAAATCTCTATTATCAGGAATTTGATGACCCCGCCACCAACCACGGTGTAGCTGAAGAAGCTGATGATGACCGGTTTGACCAGCTCTTTTTTCGTATGTCCTATGGTGACCTGAGCCTTGAAGCCCTTTATGCAGACAGGGAGAAGGGAATCCCCACAGCCCCCTGGGAAGTGGAATTCAACAATACTGGAACCCGCACCTGGGATACGCACTGGTTTGTTGATCTGCGCTATCAGCATCTCCATGAGAGCGGTACAGAGATTGCAGCACGCCTCTTTTTCGACCGCTACGACTATGATGGTGACTACGTCTACGACTATGGCCCACCATCTGATCTCGTCACCATCAAAGACCGAGACGTCGGCGAGTGGTGGGGCAGTGAGGTTCACGTTTCCCGTCATTTCTTCAGCGATCACCGTCTTACCCTGGGAGGAGAGTACCGTGGTTCTCTCACCCAGGAACAGAAGACCTATGATGCATATGATCTCTGGCTCGACTCAAATCCGGAAATCAATGTCTGGGCCCTCTTCATCCAGGATGAATGGGCCTTACTGGACACTCTCCTTCTCAACGTTGGCCTCCGTCATGATCAATACGACAGTTTCGGTGCTTCGACCAACCCACGCCTGGCCCTGATCTACTCCCCCCTTGCCGAGACCACCCTCAAACTTTTATACGGCAGGGCCTTCCGCGCACCCACTGTCTATGAACTCTATTACCATGATGGCTACACCACTGCCAAACCCAATACCCAGATTGATCCAGAGACCATAGATTCCTTTGAATTAGTCTGGGAGCAACAACTGAACAGGAACGTCCGCAGCGCTGTCTCTCTCTATCACAATGAGATCAAACATCTTATTGCCTACACCGTGGACCCGGACGACGGCCTCTTCTATTTCGACAATCAAAATGCCGCCCAGGCCTATGGGACAGAATTTTCCATTGAAGGAAAATGGGACAACGGCTGCCTGGCCAATCTCAGTTACACCTATCAGGACGCCGAAAACAAAGATACTGGAGAACGGCTGGTCAATTCACCCCTTCATATGGTAAAGCTGAATATCATGGCCCCAGTCGTCACCAATATCCTCGACGGTGGTCTCGAACTGCAGTATGAAAGTGGACGGAAGACCGTTTCCGGAGCTGAAACCGATGAGACGCTGTTGACCAACCTCGTCCTGGTCAGCAAGGGTTGGCTGAAGGGGATGACAGTTTCGACCGGAGTCTATAACCTCTTCGACGTGGCATATGACTTTCCCGGTTCCGAAGAACATGCTCAGGATATGCTCAGACAGGATGGCCGAACCTTCCAATTAAAGATTAACTACTTGTTCTAATAGTTGAAACACCATGAAACGCCTGTTTCCTCTACTCCGTAACACACTGAGACTCCTGCCCCTGATTCTGGTCTTGAGTGCAGCAAGCCTGGTGAGCGAAGTTCCCGCCAGGCCGCAACCACTCATACTCATAGTCAGCAGTTCTCAGTTGCCACCATACCAACAGGTTGTCCAGGGGTTTAACAACTCGCTCAAGCAGCGCTTTCCTGAAGCCCTGATCAATACCTTTTTTCTGGACCACGATTTAATGAAAACCCAGGCAACCCTGCTCCAGATCAAAACCAGGCATCCCGACACGCTCTTTACCCTCGGCACCAAGGCGACCCAGGAGATGCAGGCCATGTTTCCAGACCGGCCTCAGGTTGTGACGATGATCCTCGATGGTCAGTTGCTCGAACACTCACAGCAGAGCACCGGAGTTGTGCTCAACTTTCCCCCAAAGGTCCACTTCGACTGGTTACGACGATTGCTGCCCGAGGCAAAACGGGTTTGCCTCCTCTACAACCCCGCTGAAAATGCTCCCCTCTTTGCAGAGCTGGAAAAGGCGGCCAAGAATTCCCAGCTGGAGCTCTATGGAATACCGGTGGAGAGACTCGCACAATTGCCGGCAGCTCTCAAGTCGGTCAGCAGGCATGGCGATATATTGCTGGGCTTACCAGATAAGACAGTCTACTCGAGCAAAACCGCCAAGGCCATCCTCCTTTCCACCTTCCGAAATCGTATTCCCTTCGCCGGCCTCTCCCGCTATTGGGTCAAGGCAGGGGCCCTCTACGCCCTGGACTGGGATTACCTTGACCTGGGCAGACAGTGCGGAGAAATGATGGTCCAAATCCTTGAAGGAACCGCTGTTGCAGATATTGCCCCAGCCATCCCTGCTGCAGTACGGTATGTCATTAACATGAAGACCGCTGAGCATCTTCGTCTTACTCTCGATCCGAGCGTTGTTCAGGAAGCGACGGAGGTGTTTCAGTAGTGGCCAAAACCAGAGATAAGGGCTTGTCGGCCAAAATGAATTTTCTGACAATTGCTCTTGTCCTGGTCACAGCCATGACCATTGCCTCATTTGTGGTCTACCAGCGACGGGTCGATGGACTGGCTACCCTCCATGAGGATGGCCAGAGACTTGCCCGCCAGATAGCCGCATTCAGTGTCTATGCAATCTATACAGAAGATCTGGAGAGTCTGGAACAGGCCATATCCTGCCAGGATGACAGAACCGTCTACACGGCTCTCTTACGTGACGATTTTTCCATCCTCATTGAGAATCACAGAAACAAGAAATTTTCCCCAGAGAAGGTGGATCTGCCCTCGTCAGAAAAAGAACGTGATGCCTATTTCCTTGACAGGGGTGAGACCATCCAATTTCTTTGGCCCATCACCAGCCAGCCATCCTCCCTGGACTCAGTCGATCTCGATGAGACCCTGAACCCCGAGCTCATCGGTTACGTCAATCTCGTTCTCTCCAAAGAGACCATGCGGCAGCAGATTAATGACGCCGTCTGGTCCATAGTCCTGGTAGCCACCATTATCAGCATCCTCGCCGCTCTGGTGACCATTGTTATGGCCAGGAAAATAACCACTCCCCTGAGCAGACTGGTGGAAGCAATCCAACAGATCAGTCAGGGCGACTTGAGCGGCCAGGTGCAAGTAAGCGGAAGCCGGGAGCTGATAACTCTTGCTGAAAACTTTAATGGTATGCTTTCCCGACTGCGAAAGACGCAAGAAGAAGTCAAAGAATACCAGGAGACCCTGGAAAAAAAAGTTGTAGAACGCACCCACCAGCTCCAGGTGGCAAAGGAAGCTGCCGAGGCAGCTAACCGCACTAAATCAAAATTCCTGGCCAATATGAGCCATGAGATCAGAACGCCGATGAACGCCATTATCGGTATGACTCGTCTGACTCTGGATACAGAGCTCTCCGAGCAGCAACGTCATTTTCTCCAGACCGTGAAAAATTCGGCAGACGTCCTGTTAAGTCTGCTCAACAACATCCTCGATTTTTCCAAAATGGAAGACGGTCAAATCCTCTTAAGCCCTTCCCTCTTCTCCCTCCATGATTTCCTGGAATCCATTGTAGTAACCATGAGCCCAAAGGCAGAAGCCAAGGGCCTCACACTCCAGTTACAAAAAGATCCGGCCATGCCAACCGCCGTTTTCGGCGATGAACTCCGCCTGCGGCAAATTTTGGTGAATCTGCTGGACAATGGTATCAAGTTTACGGAAAAGGGAGCCATTACGATCTATGCCACCATGAAGACGGAGGATGAGAGCAGCAGCATGGGCATCTTCTCTTGTCAGGTACGAGATACCGGCATAGGTATTCCCAAGGCCAAACTTGAAACAATCTTTAACGGTTTCGCGCAGGTGGATGACTCCTATGACCGACACCATGCGGGCAGCGGCCTAGGGCTTGCCATCAGCAGGAAACTCGCAGAACTGATGGGCGGAAACATGTGGGTGGAGAGCGGAGAAGGACAGGGGAGTACCTTCTATTTTACAGTATATCTCCAACTCTGTGCAGAAACTCCGGTCCACGCTCTCAGTGAAAACCGACAGCCGATGTGGAAACCCAAGTCAGAAGAGATTTCTGTCCAGGAACGAACCAGAGTATTCCCCCTCTCCGTTCTCCTGGTGGAAGATAATCGAGCCAATCAGGAGTTGGCCCGGATGACACTGGAACATGTCGGCTATCATGTCCTTGTCGCCGAGGACGGCTTGGCTGCCTTAGCCCTGCTCGCCAATGAGGATGTCGATGCGGTATTAATGGATATCCAGATGCCAGTCATGGATGGCTTGAGTGCCACTCGAGCTATTCGCGCCTTTGAAAAAGGTATGGCTGGAGGAGACATGCTTCCCGAACTTCTCAGCCGACTTCTCGCCGAGCGTCTTGCTGGCCGCCATCTCCCCATTATCGCCCTGACAGCCCATGCCATGGCCGAAGACCGGAACCTCTGCATGGCAGCCGGAATGGATGCTTACCTCACCAAGCCCTTACTCCCAAACCAGGTGGTGACGAGTCTCGGACTGTTTTTGGATCCCCCCCCAAAGGCATCAGCAATGCCAGCGAAGCAAGAACTGACGCTGCCGGAACAGATTCGCCACTACCTGCGCCAGACAACTCACCTCAGCGAGGAACAGGTGAATACAATCTATGACTTGTCATGTGACAGTATCACAAACAATCTGGCCAAGGCGGAAGATGCCATACAAAAAGGTGCCCTCTCCGAGCTGGCATCTTCGGTTCACAGCCTGAAAGGTACCTTGCTTCAATGTGGGCTTACTCCCTGGGCGGACAAGGCCCAGAAGATAGTGACTGCCGCCCACTCCCAATTACAGCGGCCCTATAGCAGCTGGCTCCAGGAGTTCCGGAAAGAGTTGGCCTCTTTACTCAGGCCTGAGCAAAGAGGTGAGCAAAAAGAGGAAGGCGGGGAAACCAGAACAGGCCTTGAAGAGACACCAGTCACCGCATCCACTTCTAGCTGCAGGGGTAGAGTACTGGTGATGGATGATGAAGCGATGATCAGAGATATGGCAACGCTCCTCATCCAAGGCCTGGGCTATCAAGTTGATTCAGCTGCAGACGGAAAGCAGGCCCTGACCATGTACCAGGCAGGGCTGCAAGAAAAAAACCCCTACGATGTGGTGATCATGGACCTCCTTGTCCCTGGAGGAATGGGAGGAGAAGAGACGGTGAAGCATCTCCGCAACCTCGACCCACAGGCAAGGGCCATTGTCTGCAGTGGAGACCCGAGCCAACAGCTTATGGAAAAGTTCCAGGAATATGGATTCCAGGGTGTCCTCGCAAAACCCTACACCATGAATAACCTCAGCAAAATCCTCAAGGAAATCATCAGGGGCTGAAACACGCCCCTCCCAAAAAAACAAAGCACATGGCACAAGGCCAGAACATAAGCACCATTGCCAGGGATCCCTTTGCAGGACCCCTGGCATCACCAGTTTAGCACGTTTAACGTCCTCTGAAACTAGCGGCGGCTACTGGAACCGCCTGAGCCGCCCGAACCGCCAAAACCACCTGAGCCTCCGGAACCGCCTGCGCTATCGGAACCACCGGAACCGCCTGCGCTATCGGAACCACCGGAGCCGCCTGCGCCATCGGAACCACCGGAACCGCCTGCGCCATCGGAACCACCGGAGCCGCCTGCGCCATCGGAACCACCGGAGCCGTCTGCGCCATCGGAACCACCGGAACCGCCTGCGCCATCGGAACCACCGGAACCGCCTGCGCCGTCGGAACCACCGGAACCTCTAGCACTATCGGTTCCAGAGCCGGCCTTCATAAAGCCATTATCACTTGATCGGACACGAAGCTCTGCCGGGGCAACATCTTGACTGATATCGGCAGAAAAATCACTGGCAACATCTTCAGGCGATCCATACCTGGTTTGCTCAACAAATGATTTCTCCAGCATGCGCATCTCACGGGCCTGATAAGCATGCTGAAGGGCATTTACCAGGACATCTGCAGCGGTTGTTGAATCAACACCCCGACGCGCCATGACACGGGCAGTAGCCATGGTCTGGACCATGAGTTCATTCGCCTCTTGCATATTTTCTGTCTTGGTCCTGGTCTGGAGTTGGCTCATTATCTGGGCGGCGTCCTCTTCCGTCAGACCAGCGGTATAGGCCTCGGCTATAACCTGCCCCAACTCCTTGGCCTCTTCGCTGTCACTAATGAGACTGTTGGCCTGACGGTAGGCATTTTCATACCTGTTCTGTACACGCTTGACCGCCTGCACAATTTTCTCCTCGCTCACCTTTTTGACCATCCCTTCATACACCTTATGTACCATGGGATCACTGGGCAAACCTTTCTCTTGCGCCTCCTCAATCATATTGCGGACCTGGACAAGAGTCTTATTCCTGAACTGGTTTCTTTGCATAGCCTGCAATAGAGCCTCGGTACCATCAGACTGCAGCCGGGCCTGATATTGTAAGGTTGTCTCTTCCTGGAACTGAGTACTTTCGCTGTTCGCCAGATCAGCTGCAACAGCATGCGATGAGACCAGCAACATGCTGCCCATCAAGATTGTCATTTTTTTCATTACGGTATCTCCTTGATAAAATATAATGTTCACTATTAGTTATTAAACGCAGATCAACCTCAATGTTTACATGGTAAGAACATAAAAACAATTTTTTGTTCCGAAATCATCCAACACCGTATTGGGACAATCCGGCAGAGTAACCTCACCGTCAACAATATAAAAATAGGAAAATTCGTTGTTCAACGGCACCGTCACTTGCCATACATTTTCAGGGCCTTTGGTTGCGGGGTGAGGGCGAAAGTGGTCTGCGGAGAAGGCAAAAGAGACATCTTTTGCCTTGGTATCAGGGTAAAAAAACGAAAGTGAATCATCATTGACTTGAACAAAATATTTTTTGCCACATCCCATTGAGCAAAGAATCAACAACACCAAAAAGACGTGCGTAACACGAGAGAGAAAGTTATTCATTTCAGGCCTCCACCTTGAGAACAGAATTGCTCGAACCAAAATCATCTGCCTCCCGGGTGGCGACAGTCGGATCCGGAACATAGCTTGCGCCATCGACAATAAAGCTATAACGGTGCTCTCCTGCCGGAAGTTCCATTGATATCTCCCAGTAGCCATCTGTACCAGAAGGGACAAGAGCAACGCTCTGCCAATTGGTAAAACTGCCCGTGATTTCGATAAGCTGACTATTTTGACGCTGAATAACAAACCGATGCATTACAGTGGCCGGTTCTACTCTGAATTGGTTTTGGCTCTGCGAATTAAAATCCCCACGGCCCATGAAGGTAAACACAAGCAAAAGAGAGGCCGCAACGGCCCAGCCCAGGGAACGATTAAAAATTGGCAGGATCCTGGCAGGCCTGGTTTTCAGGGGAACGTCCGGAGCTGTCCTGTTGAGTGAGGCACTCAGCAGTATTTCCTGCTCAAGCAGGGCGACAGCATCTTCCTTATAAGGCTTACTGTCGTGGACGTGTTCAATAAAATCTATTTTCTCGTCCAGGGAAAGTTCGTTATCAATATACATACTGATTAAATAATCCATTATTCGAGCTCCTCTTGTATCATCTGTCGTAACTTGATTCTCGTCCGGTGTACCCTCACCTTGACATTCGCCACACTCAATCCAAGCGTTGCAGCTATTTCTTTATAGGCAACTCCACCAACAGCCAGCGAAAGAACATCCCTGTCCTCTTCAGAGAGCCGGCTCATGGCCTTGTAAGCCATACGGTTATCTTCTTTGGCAATTAATATGTTCTCCTGGTCATTCACAACCTGGGGAATGACCCCTTCCACTCCTTTGAATTTTTTCTCCTGTCGCAGGTGATCAACAAGTACATTACGGGCAATGGTAAACAGGAGTGACGGCGATATAACAGCATCATGGCCGTAGTGTTGAAAATGACGAGTAAAACTTTCCTGCATAATATCTCTGGAAACCTCATAGTCGCCACTCTTATATATCAAATAACTGAAGAGTTTATGTTTGTATGCATCATAAAATTCCCGGTATTGTTCAGACATGACAGGGGCTCACTATGGGCACAGGAGAGTGTTGAGTCGTAGGGATCAGGCGGTGGTCATCTCTCTTCAGCATGGAACAGAAAAGGCCTTCACCTTGCGCCAGGATATGCCCAGACTTATGCCGGGAAAATACACTCTTGCTCGTTTGCATCAGACACCGACAAATAAAGAAGATTTTTTTTCATGGTGTTGAACGACGGGCCATCCCTTCCCAGCCAGTCTCAACGCAGTCAATATACTAAAGATGTTATCCATTTTCCTCAAGGGTAGTTTTTTGTACATCCCTCTGCCATCAATTCAGGCCCCCATCACTCCTTCTGCAACGCTATCTATGCATAATTAGTGGAAAAGAGCACATTCTTTGCCTGTAGCAGGTTCTTCCTCGCGCTCTCATCATAGACGCTGGGAGGGTTTACCTTTCATACTCACAGCCTACCTCAACAAAAAAAAGGGGGGAAAGCCCCCTTGCGATAATCCCTGCAGCTCCAGGTCACCTGGAGGCTGCAGGAACTGTCCGCAGACCTTTCCCTAATCGGTCAGGGCATGGAGAAAGACAACGATATCGGCGATGTCTTTCTCACTCAGCTCCATATTCCCAACATCTATGTCGTTACGGTTCTCGGCCACCTCAGGATCCGGCCAGCCATCGCGGCTGTTGTGAAAGGAAACGATGTCGGTGAGGGTCGGAAAATAACCGTTATGTGAGTAAGGCGCCGTCAAGGCGACATTGCGCAGGGTGGGGACCTTGAACTTGCCGTTTTGACTGAGATATTCCGCATTATTTTCGCCCAGATACGCCTTGAGAAAATCTCCCAGGCCATTATCAGGAACGGTATAGACAGAGTTTTGATCAGCCAGAAGATCCTCATTCACCGGTACACCGATATTTTCGTACTGATAGTTGGTAAAAAGTGCCTCCTGTGCGCCAAAAGCAGCCTCTGTGCTGTGACATTTGCTGCATTTGTCCTTGACCAGAACCAGCCCCCGCAGTTCCTGCTCGGTAAGAATTTTCTGATCGTAACGAGAGCTAAAGGCAGTAATTTCAGGGGACCGTTCATAGGCGGCGATGGCCCTGCCAATATTATCATAGGCATCATCAACATTGGTAAAGGCATCCCGTCCAAAAACCTTGAGAAAAAGTGGGGCATAATTGGCGGCTGCAACCCGGGCCACGACATCTTCTTCGCTGCCCATATTCATCTCCACCGGATTGAGTGGCGGCCCCTGGGCCTGCTCAGCCAGGGGATCGCCAAGGATTTCGCCGGTTTTCCGACCATCCCAGAACATCCCGCCCTGCCAGTCACCACTGCTGAGCTGTTTAAGGATTGGACTATAACCAGCATAGGCAGAGGTAGGCGCATTACGGCCACCCTTAGAAGAACCGTCATCCCCCAGAGAAACCACAGTATTATAAGGATCGCGGCTATTCGTCGGATCGGCAAAACCGTAATTGTGATGATGGCAGGTAGCACACGATTGGCTGCTATTCAAAGACAGGTCCTTATCCATGTAAAGATGACGGCCAAGCTTTTCTTTATAGGTAAGATCTGGAGCTACTGGGGCAGCCAAAGCTGCACTACCGACCAGAGTTACACTGCATAATGCTGTTAAGAATACTGCTTTCTTCATTGATTCCTCCTGTAAATGGGTGTGATGAAACTGGTAAATTCCAATCTTGAGCGACAGCCATCGATGTGGGCTCCATAGGCTCTCCTTTCCTCATAGGGTAACTGGAAAGAAATCACGGAAAGAGGCACACAAACGAGTGCGGCAAAAAATCCCTCAATTATTGAACGAATATCCCGGTCGTTGGTTACAAAGAAAATGAAAAAAAGAGGAACCAATGGAGACCGGCAATGAAAGAGAGAACCTCCTCCATTAACAAGATAGGAACGACAGCCAATCTTACCGAATATAAAGCGGATACGGGACAACCTTTATGCCAGCCACAACAACCGGGCTAAGAACCAGGGGAAAAAGGAGGCACCCTTTTAGAGAAAAAGGATGGTCAAAAAGAAAAAAATAGCGTATTTTCAGATCAGCTTTGATAACAGATATCATATGGTGACGGCATCACTCAACCATACAAGATCAGACGACAGATCATATTCCTCAGGATCACATGGACAAAACAAAACTTTTTCCACTCCTGCTCTTTACGACTCTCCTCAGCGGCTGCTGGTCGAGTTCAGCAACATATGAAGGCGTCAAGTTCCCCCAGACCACAAACAGCCAGGCAACCTTTCTCGAAGAAGGGGTCTCCTCTGATTGTACCGCCTTTGCCCATCTCCTGATGAGCAGTAAAAGCCACTCAAGCGGAAAAGATATTGCTTCTGCCATGCACAGAGAAGCAGAGGACAAAGGTGCCAATCTTATCCTTATCGGGATCTCCCGGGAATTACCTGATGCAGAACTGATAGAAAATCGATTTAATTATTATGGCCCTGAGTACCCCTACGCATTCAAGAGGACTTGGCTGGGATGGAAATTCGGTTTTGAAGAATGGGATGAGGCAGGTTCCCTTACCGACTTAGGAGTGGACTCCTGGGGTAACGGGAATAATACGTACGACAACAGTCTGATTATCCAGGCCGTTTTTCTCCGCTGTGGTCAAGACCTGTAATCCTTCAGAGATTCGTAGCATTACAGGTTTTCTTTTCTCCACTGCTCCAGCTCAACAAAGGCCTGTTGCAACTCAGGGAGTCGTTTTTTCAGGCTCTCAAGCTCTCCGTCACGGGCCAAGCCTTCAAACTCCCTGGCAAGTTTGGCAACATGCCAGGAAAAAACAGTGGCAGCAGCACCCTTCATCGCATGGCAGACCCCTTGCAAATACTCACTATCACCTGATTGCAGCCCCTCCTCCAAAGAGGATGTCCACTTGGGAGCACTTTTCTGGAGGAGATGGTTCACCAGTTCTGCAACAATATCGAGATTTCCATGACAGTTTGTTGTGAGTCGCTCCAGATCAAGCACCATGTCCGGCCACTCACCTGTCTCATGTTTTCTTTGTTCTTCCATACGGCTATCTTCTCTTTCAGTTCCACCCACAAGCAGGACGATGCCACAAATAGCACCTTCCCCTGGCCAGCTTCCTAACACACAACAAGCCTATCACCTTAGTCCTGAAAAAAAAAGACAAATCAGAGAGTCACACCCCTTATCAGGGAATCAGGAATGACAGGTTTTACAGGATTTTCCCTTTACCACCTTCATCTCCACATGACAGGGCCAGCAGAATTTTTTATGGAAATCATTAGAGGTACCGGTCAATTCAACTATGTCAACGACAAGCGGCCCTCCACCCTTGACATCCTTATGACACTTGGCACATTCCACCTTTTCCTGATGTTTATGATGGGGAAAGATCACTGCACTCTTTTTTCCCTCCACCTTATAGGCGGCCTTGAGATCCACCGTCTCTGGTCCCTGCCCTGCAAGGGTCAGGGAAGCGGCAGAGACAAAAGTAAAAATGAGACAGCCAGCTATAACGACTTTTTTCATGCTCAAACTCCTCTATACCTATTTCGTCTACTTGGGGCATGTACGCCAATACCAAAATACTATACTTTTTTGTCACTGTTCAGACAATGGCCAATAATAGCCAAAGCACCGCTCTGTAACTATGCAGCAGTGCTTTCCCTTCGTTCACTGAGGACTTCCAAGCCTGCTCGTGCTCTTCGGAATGCCCCCCGAGAGACAGAGATGAAGGACCGCTGAGATAAAAGGAAAAGTTACCATTAACTCCCCCTAAAAGTCAAAATGTTCTTCTGCCACCTTTTCCCTCAGCACCTGCATAGTTTTCAATCCAAACACAGCGCAACGAGCCTTTTTTTGACCTCTATGATCAAAAAAAAGGCCTGCAGCTTACCATACAGCCCGCATCCCCTGCAATTTTCGCAGCTGGTCTATCCTTCTCTCCAGCTCAATCCGCCATTCGGCATGGATTCTGGCCGCAGACGGGGCAATGAGCTCAGGAAGCCCATAGACCAGCCGGTCTGAAGCACGACTGGCCTCAATCACCGCCTCGATGGAGCGCGCCCCAAACTTATAACGCCCCAAGAGGAGACGCAACAAAAGCCCAGAGGTCTTTCTCGCCGCTTTCTTCCAGTGGGTATCCATCTGATGGGCGATAAGAAATGCCCGTTTAAGGAGAATCCTCCTCAGCTCATCCAGATCATCACTGCTGGCTGAATCACGGAGGAGAATATCGGGGAGATCGATGCCATCAATATCAAGAACCACCCTGAGACGACTCATGAAATCCGGAATTTTCAAGGTCTTCATCAGGGCCAGAGATTCTTTGTCCGCCGGATCAAGGAGTTCCTCCATGCCAGACCAGCTGGCCTTGACCCCGCCGGCGAAGACAAAGATTGCCCTTCCGATAAAATGGGGGATACCGTTAACATAGGTAACACCATCCTGCATGGAGGGCAGAAAATAACGCAAGTAACCGAATTCATTGCCGTCATAGCGACAGTCAAACTCATCCCAAAAGACAATGGGGACCTTGCCCATGGCCACTGAAGCCCGTACCGGCTCAATGGCGGAGTTGATCTCATCGGGTGAAGCGAACTGACTCAGATTAAATTCAAAAAAATCAAAGGGATTCCCATCATACTTTTTAGAGATAACATTGGCCACCTCTTTGACGGCAAAGGATTTCCCCGATCCAGGAGGACCAAAGACCCCGAGACAGAGGGGACGAAGAACACTCTCCTTGGAGACATAGGAATCCATGACATTCTGGAGGGTTATCACCGGATCAATCTCCGCCGGATCCGTAGTCCGCAGATGTCCCACCTGAAAAATAGGGAGATCATTAAAACCACTCTTACGATTTACCTCTTCTTTCAGATTATGGAGGACAGAGACAATTTCATCCATATAGCCGTGCGCATTACCCAGGGCCGGATTGATGATGGCCGGTGATGGTTTGCGGAAATAAAAAAAACGGCGCAGGGCATGCTTCTTTTCGTTGGACCAGATCTGGCTGGAAACCAGATCAAGGATGGCCTCAAAATCAGCGGAGAGCGGCGGCAGCTCGAAAAAACAGGGATCAGGTCCGTTGTCTATATAGGAACAGGCATAGCCCCCTGGAAAACTCTCAGCAAAATCCAAATTGGGAAACTCCAGAGTTTCTCTGAAATAATAGCCATGACGATAGAGGCTGTCCCAGTTATTCAAAACCCGCATGGAAAAATCATAAAAATAATTCCTGGCAAAGATACTTTTTCCGAAGCGGAGGGAATCAAGAGCCAGCATGGCCGGGGCCAGGGTATCGTAACAGGGGACAGAACCGCGTTGCCGTGGAGAACTTTTCTCAGGCAGACACCCCTTCCGGTGGCGAAAAAAAGTGGCCTCCGGTCCGATATAGAGGATACCATGGGGAAACATTTCTACCACGATATGACAGCGAAAGCATCCTCTTCTGGAATCCCAGAGCCCTACCTCATCAGTTCTGAGCGCCCGCAGACACATGGCCACAATGGTCTCCCAATTTACAGAACAGTCCATTTCCATACGGGTGGTTTCAAGATCCGAAAGCCGGCAAAAGAGGACAAAGCGATCACCCAGCGATTTGGCCCAATTTTCCCAGTGGGCAACACTGATGCCCATGGCAATGGCCCAGAGTCCGGGATTACGATCAAACTCCTCCTGGCTGAGTTCTGGAGGATGCCCGGAGTCATCCACCACCACCAAGCCATTGTTATTGGTAAATATCTCCCTGTTGGAATCATCCACCACAAAAGCCTCCGCCGAACTGGAGCGGCCACCTGCCGGCAGATACTGATTGACCATAAACCATCCATGGTCTTCACGCTCCACCTCGGCATTGCGATATTTCTTAAAGATTTGAAAAATATCCTTCTGTTCTCCATAGGTTACAGAATGAATCCTGGGAGTCATGTCTGACTCGGCAACATAGGCAGCCAACCAGGTCAATAACTGCTCCAGCCTGCCATACTCCACCGAGACATCTCCAGCCATGAGTTCAATATGGTCACCAGGATTATATCCATAGGCCGGCAGATTCCCCTCTTCCAGGAGGCTGACCTGTTTAATCGGCAGATTTCGTATTTTGACCTTGGATCCCAAGAGTGTCACTTTTTGTTCATTTTCAGACATAGTCTTTCTCACTTGAATAGGGGCAAGGGAGGGGACAAATCAACAAGCCATCATCTTCGCCAGACCCGCTGACTTCTTTGCAAGGCTCAACGAACGATGGGAGGCTTAAGCCTCCCATCGTTCGTTGAAAACAGTATCTTCTCCAAACACAAGAGAAGGATCAGTGAAGAGCTGTTATAACAGACCTGATCGATCCAAGGCAAAGACGGCAGCCTTATAAGATAAAGCAATAACGCCCACATAGCCAAGCAGCAGTACAATAGTCATAGGGTTCTCCTTCGTTAGTATTTCCTTTTCGCGGAAAAATGCCCCCAGCTCGACACATGAGCCGGGGGCAATCCTCTCTTAATAAGACTCACTGTCCATGGCCTCGTGGCTTGTCAGCTTCTTCGAATCCATCTGTTTCCAGACATAGGCGACATAGGCCAGGACAAAGGGAATGGCCAGGGCAACATAGGTCATGCTGGCCAGGGTATACTGGCTAGATGATGCGTTATAAATAGTCAGACTGGACTGCAAATCAAATTGCGAGGGATAAAATGCTGTCCCATTAAAAGCCGGCAGGCAGAGGACACACAATCCCACGAGTACAGTACCAAATCCGGCAGGCCAGATGCCTTTGTAGCTGCCCTTAAAGGCGCCGGCCAATACTCCGAGTATCACCAGTCCCAGACCACCCAGAAGCATAATGAGGAGCTGAGGCAGGGCCAGAAGATTGAAAAAATATTTAAATGACACCTTGGAAACCACTCCACTCTCATCGACGTGAAATCCCTGCATCAACAAGATAGACACCACCACATAGAGGAGAAAAGGAAGCAAACAGAGGAAATTGGTCCATACCGCCTTGCGCAGTCGTGTCTCCATGGCGGCAACAGGACCAAACTCGATATTGTTGAGGAGGTAGAGCGCGCCCAGGACCCTGGCATTAAAGACCAGGAAAAGTCCCATGGACAGATTAAACAGAGAAAAGGCGGCCTCAAGGCCACGCAGGTTAACTCCCCCCAGGGTATACTGCCAGCTCACCTGGTTATAGTCGTTCAGCGAAAAGTTTGCTCCTGTGTAAAAGGTCCCGACGGCCGTTCCAATAAGGAGGACCCCCAGCGTGCCGTTCACCAAGAGAAACAGTTCATAGACCTTTGCCCCCCAGACATTACCCGGCTTTTTCCGATATTCAAAACTCACAGCCTGGACAATGAAGGTAAAAAGGATCAGCATCCACACCCAGTAAGCCCCTCCAAAACTGGTGGCATAGAACTTGGGAAAGGAGGCAAAAAGTGCCCCCCCGAAAAGAACCAGGGTAGTAAAGGTCAACTCCCATTTCCGTCCCAGGGAATTGATGATCAGGGCGCTTTCCGTTTCAGTTTTCGCCATCTGCCAGAGGAGGGTATTCCCGCCCTGAACAAAGGTGAGAAAGAGAAACAGGGCCCCAACAACTGAACAGAGGATCCACCAGAGTTGCTGCAGGGTTATATAATCAAGATTTGCTATCATTTTCAGTGGCCCTCCGGTCCGATGGATATCTGTTTCAGCATGATGGATACTTCCGCAATGAGAAGCAGGGTAAAGACCGCTACAAACATGAAAAAAGTGACCTGCACAGCGGTTGTGGAAAGATTGGTCGTGGCCACCTTCACCGGCATTAAGCCCTGAATGGCCCAGGGCTGGCGGCCGACTTCGGCCACAATCCAACCTGCCTGCTGGGCCAGAAAGCCAAGGAAAGCTGAGATGAGACCAATGGGCAGCAACCAGCGTTTCTCGGTCAACGTCCCTTTCAGGGTATAAAAAAGAAAGGCAGCAAAGATCACCGGAAAGAGGGTACCGAGGACCACCATGACATGGAAGGCATTGAACACTATCAGCAGAGAGGGTACCGCCTCTTCCGGAGTGGAGAGGTACCCGTAGCCGAGATAGTCTTTGTTGACATCAAAGCGAGCCAGGGCCTCTGTTGCGCCCACATCATTTTTTTCCTTTTTCGCCTGTTTATAAGAAGCCAGATCGGCCAGAGCCAGCTGCCCCTTCTCCATCATGGTATTGACCCCCATGATCCCCTCATCCTTATTGCCATAGATCAGATCATCAACACCGGGCACAAAAGAACCAAGCTTTCGATTGGCGAGCAAAGAGAGGAGTTCAGGAATCTTGAACTCGTAGAGGAAGGCATCCTGATCATCACCCGGTTTCTTTGCCGGGTTAAGAATACCCATGGCCACCAGTCCAGCCCCTTTCTCTCCCTTATAGAGACCTTCCATGGCAGCAAGCTTCATAGGCTGCACCTGTGCCACCTCATAGGCCGCCTCATCACCATTAAAGGCGACAAAGATGGAAGAAATCAGGCCGAAAACCGAGGCCACAACGATGGATTTTTTGGCCATTTCGATATGTCTCCCTTTGAGCAGGTACCAGGAGGAGATAGTAAGAACAAAGAGCGAGGCAAAAAGAAAACCGGAAGAAGAGGCGTGGGTAAATTTGGTGACGGCCATGGGATTAAAGACCACTGCCGCAAAATCTTCCATCTCAAAGCGGACAGTCTCAGGATTGAATACCATGCCCACAGGATGCTGCATCCAGCCATTGGCCACTAGAATCCAGACCGCGGAAAGGTTGGATCCGATGGCCACCATCCAGGTGGAAAAGCAATGAAAGCCCTTGGACACCCTGTCCCAACCAAAAAACATCACTGCAAAAAAGGTAGCCTCAAGAAAAAAAGCAAAGATCCCTTCAATGGCCAACGGGGTACCAAAAATGTCACCAACCATCCAGGAATAGTTGGACCAATTGGTGCCGAATTCAAATTCCAGGATAATACCGGTAGCCACGCCAATGGCGAAGTTAATACCAAAAAGGGTCATCCAGAATCGGGTAATACTCTTCCACTGCTCATTTCCGGTCTTGAGATAGATGGTCTCAAAAAAGGCACAGAGAAATGACAGCCCCAGGGTCAACGGCACGAAAATCCAGTGATACATGGCCGTGAGGGCGAATTGCGCCCTGGACCAGTTCACCAGACTGAAATCCACATCAATCATTTTTTCCTCCTTGGATTAATTAGTGTCTGTCCAGCAACGAGAATTTTTTCCACATCCGCAGCGAAAAAGATCCTGCACGAGCTGTGGAAATTAACGTTTCCGGATGGGCATCAGTTGTTCTGGCCGGCCTGTCTGGTTATCTGTTCCAGGACATGACCAGCCCGTTGTTCATCTGTCTGAAAATTGGTATTGAGATAATCAGGGAAAAAGAAAAACTTGAACACCACAAACATCACCAGCAGCTTGACCAGGATAATTTTCCACAGGGTCCTTCCCAGGGTCATCCGTTTGAAACCGTCTAGGTAAAAGGCATATACTCTGCCAGGCGCCTCCAACATATCTTTCCCTCCTTCCTTCTCAAACACGTTTTATCCCTCAGACAATTACGACTTATTTGATCTCTTTATTGGATGTACAGGAAATATCGGAATACAAGATTCCTCTTCTATCAATTGGGCAAAGGTCACTGCGCCCAGCGTCTGACGCAGCTGGTTGCGGGCCTCTTCCCAGATCCTGTGCACGGCACAACGCTTACTGGCCACACAGGTTTCCGGCCTGCCCACACAATCGTTGAGGTAAATCTCTCCAATCATCACCTCAACCACCTCAAGCAGAGTCACCTCCGCAGGATCCTTGAGCAAAACATAGCCCCCCCTGGATCCCTGGCGAATCTCTATCAGGTGCGCACGCGCCAGATCTTGAGCGATCTTGGCCAGAAAATGAGTGGGAATTTCCGCCCCCCCGGCAATCTCCTGCTTGGAAACGAGAACCCCAGCCCCTTTGTGCGCCAGGCAAAGCATACACCTGACTGCATATTCTCCTGCACGTGTCAACCTCATACTGCAACAGCCCCCTTAACAGACATATAGGATATTTAATATCTTATATATCATATTGAGACATACAGGCAAACACTTTTTTCCTTTCACTGGTTTTTTTTTGCATTTAGGAAGATGAAATCATATACTTCAGCCTGAAGGATTCTTTTCAGCCCCCCTTTAAGAGTTGGTAACAAATAGGTTACCAGCAGATACCCCAGTTCTGAAGAAAAATCGTAGCTGTTTCATTTCCTGGCCAAAAACGAAAAAAATCAAACCAATTCTGAGGCAGTAAACAATTTATCACTGCTTACAATGTTTCCTTCGCAGGGGGCAAAAAAAAAATCTTTTCCTGTTCCGCTGGCCCACACTTTCCAGGTAGCGGAGTATCGTTCAGCTTAACCCTTCAGCATCCCATCCCTTGCCTGTGCGGTTATTTTTTCTTGGCCATCACAGAATCCTACAGCCTGCGATGATATCTTCTTTGCCAACCTGAACATGTTTACCCAAGAGGTGGATCCATGACAGCTGCCCAACTCATCCCGACACCTGATATACTTCAAGTTCCCTGGGGCTGGTTTCAGGTCCTTCTCACCAGCACATTTTTCCTCCATCTGCTGCTGATGAACATTCTCCTCGGCTGTTCGCTCATCACCTTTTTTCAGCACGCCGCCGGCAAGAGTACGGAGATGAACAGGCTCATTTCCGGGAAACTCCCCTTCGCTGCGGCCTTTACCATCAATTTTGGTGTTGCCCCCCTCCTCTTTCTCCAGGTACTCTATGGCCATTTCATGTATGCCAGCACCATGCTCATGGCCTTCTATTGGCTCCTCATTGTTGGAATCCTCATCCTCACTTATTATGGAACATACATCTACAGCCTGACCTACGACAGAGCCGCTGATTTTCATACCGTGCTGAGCGGTGCCATAGCAACTGCCCTGCTCGTGGTTGCCTTTCTCTTTACCTGCAACCTCTCCCTCATGGTGAATCCCGAAAAATGGTCTGCCTACTTTGCCAATCCTCAAGGAACCCTACTTAACCTCACAGATCCGAGCCTTATTCCTCGTTTTCTCCACTCGGTATTTGCTTCCATCGCCGTAGGCGGCCTGACTATTGGTTTCTACTACGACTTCAAAAAACGGCGAGGTGAGACTAATTGCGACCCAGGGATCGCTACTGGTATGAAATGGTTTGCCATAGCCACCATCCTTAACTTCGGGGCCGGCCCCTGGTACTGGGGAAGCCTTCCCCTATCAGTACGTGCTCTCTCGGGAAGTGGCAGTACCTTTTTCCTCCTCTTTCTCCTCCTCGGGATTATGGGGGCAATCTTCTCTCTCATCTACGGAATCCTGCAGCGGGTGCGCCCTGCCATCTATTTCCTCCTCACCACTCTCCTCTGCATGGTCCTGGTTCGTGAATTTTCCAGACGCTTGACCCTTGCCCCCTGGTTCAAGACCTCTGATCTGGAGGTTGTTCCTCAGTACTCACCCCTTGTCGCTTTTCTTCTCATCTTTGCCGCCGGGATCGGCCTTGTCTGGTACATGATTCGCCTGGTTCTCAGCGATAAGGAGGTGCGCCCATGAATTATCCGGTATGGCTCCTCGATGCATTGGGCGGCGGCACTCTCATTGCACTCATTGCTGTGGTCCACGTCTATATAGCCCACTTTGCCGTGGGTGGGGGCCTCTTTCTGGTCTTGACAGAACTCAAAGGCCTGCGTGAAGAATCCCCTCCTATTCTTGAATACACCAGAAAACATGCCAGATTTTTCCTCCTCCTGACCATGGTCTTTGGCGGACTCACTGGAGTGGGAATCTGGTTCACCATTTCTCTTCTCAATCCCGCCGCTACTTCAGCACTTATCCATATTTTTGTCTTTGCCTGGGCCGCAGAATGGGTCTTTTTTTTAGGAGAAATCGTCTCCCTGCTCCTCTACTACTACTCCTTCAACAAGATCAGCTCCCGCAACCATCTGATCCTGGGCTGGATTTATTTTGCCTGTGCCTGGTTTTCTCTCTTTTTCATCAATGGAATCATCGACTTCATGCTCACCCCCGGCAGCTGGTCGGATAACAACAATTTCTGGGTCGGCTTTTTCAACCCCACCTTTTGGCCCGCCCTCTTTTTCCGAACCTTCCTGGCCTTGATAATAGCCGGTCTCTTTGGCTTTCTCACCAGTGTAAACATCAAAGATGTTATCCTCAGATCCAAGATGATCCGCTACTGCGGACTCTGGCTCATGCCCCCCCTCCTCCTCCTCCTTGCCTCTGCACTGTGGTACAAGACTGCCCTGCCACCGGCCCAGCAGGAGATGATTTTCGCCACCTCTCCAGAGCTCAAGCCTTTCCTCTCCGGCTTCATCTTTCTCTCGCCTATCCTCTTTGCCGGAGGTCTCCTCCTTGCCGTGTTACGCCCTCAGGCAGTGCTCCGGCCCTTGGCCTGGGTCCTCCTTTTCCTCGGCTTTCTCTATATAGGAAGTTTTGAATTCATCCGTGAAGGGGGTCGCAGGCCCTTTATCATTCACGACTATATGTACTCCAACTCCATCCTCAAAAAGGATTTTGCCACGATCCAGGAAGGCGGTGTCCTGCAGACGGCTCGCTGGATCAACAACCGGGAGGTTACCTCAGAAAACCGCATGGCTGCTGGAAAAGAGCTTTCCACTCTCCTCTGCCTGCCATGCCATTCTGAAGGTGGTCCCCTCAACAACATCACCCTTCAGGCCAGGAAATACACCCCGGAGGGCATGCAGGCCTTTATCAGCAGCATGGGCACAGCCAATCCCTACATGCCGCCCTTTGCGGGAAATAAAGAAGAAGTCGCCATTCTGGCAGAGTACCTCAGCACCCGGCTCGGGCCACGCTTTGCCACTGTACCAGCAGAGATTACCCCAGTGAACGTGGCCCCACTGTCCTTTGACCCACAGACCTCTGAGTATGTCCTCCTTGGCGGACCAACACTTGGCACCATCCTCTCTTCAGAACCGGAAGCATCCGGAATAGATATCTCTTACGGTCCGCCAACCCTTCGCGCCCAACTCATTTTCCGCAATGCCAGTCCCAGCGTCATCATGGACGGGATCACTATCAGCTACAACATAGAGACAGGAGAAGGTCTCTTGCAGGGAGATCTCAGCCAACAAGACGGCTATTTTGAGACCACACTGTCTGAAATGCCCAGCATCTCCAACCCATTTCGTCCTTTTCTCATCGCTGAACTGCGGGCTGAAAGAGAAGGCAAGATCGTTGCCGCGACCAAACTCAAATTGGGAATTTCCACAGAACTCGGCTGCCGCAACTGCCATGGGGGCAGCTGGCGCCAAGACGGAAAGTCCGGTCTTTCCAGAGCCACAGCGGCGGCCATCCTCTTAACCCACGACCAGCGCAGCAACACCAATCTCAGTGCAGACTTTTCCAGGGGAAAAATAGTGGTCTGCTCTTCCTGCCACGGCGATTTCAGCCGCGGTACAGAAAGCAGGCCCGGACTCCTCAGCCTTTCGGCTGCCATACACGGCTTTCATGCCAGCCTGTTATTCAACGCCGAGGGCAACAGCTGTACTCTCTGCCATTCATCCAGTGCAAGCGGAGCCAGTCACTCCTTCGACGGCATCCACAAGCAACTTGACCTCGAATGCAGCAACTGCCACGGCTCACTGGCAGATCATGCCGCAGGCCTCCTCAAAAAAGAAGAAGGGAATGGCCAGGCAAAAAAACTCCTCTCCCTCCTTCAAGACAAGGGCGAAGTGGCCATTGCTGATATCAAGCCGCGCTCTCCCTGGACCATGGAACCCGACTGCCTCACCTGTCATGTGGATTTCCAACCCCCGGAAACAGACAACGGCTTCAATTCCTGGACAGAAAACGAAGATGAGCTGTTCCATAATCGCATGGACGAGGCAGGTGCCCTTCTCTGTTCTTCCTGCCATGGTCAGCCCCATTCTCTTTATCCGGCCACCAATCGCTACGGCAAGGCTATCGGAGCACTGCAACCCCTCCAGTATCAGGGCACCTCTTATCCCATCGCTGCAGACAAGGGCTGCGCTGTCTGTCATACCGTAGAAATGGAGGACGAGATGCACCACCCCGGTTCTCTGGCCATTTTCAGAAATCGAGAATAGGCAACGGGCCAGCTGGCCCCAAAAAATTACCTGGGAAAAGAATATGCCCCCCAGCTTTCTTTCAGAAAAAAATCAGCCGCAGCAGGCCGATTGGAAGCAACATTGACTCAATCAAAATAACAGGCCACACAGGTGCCAGCAAATCGGCATCCCCTTTGAATGGTGAAAGGTTAGCCGTGAGACAGGACGAAGACAAACAGACTCTCCAGCCTTTTATTGACAGGTTGGAGCAATGGGGCTGCCAGGTCCTGCGGGCCATCAACCAACCCAACCCGTATCGAGGAGGATTCTCCATCCTCTTTCGTTCTAATGAGGCCACGGCCCGGGCCATTGCTGATCTGGGAATTGCTCAGATACTGCTCGACCTCAGGGCCGATACCTACCTGTTACGCCTGCCGGAGGTCAACATCGATGCATCCTCAGGCCCTCGCCCGCCAATACTTCCCTGGAACGAGGTGACAAAACAAAAAAGACTGGATGAGCTTCTCAACCTTTGGAACAGCAGTGGGGATATCCTGGAAAGACGAAAACGCCGTCTGGGCATGTTTTACCAAGAGCTGTAAAAACAGAGGAGCGCAATGGGGAATGACAATAAAAACTTTTCCTGTTGGCCATTGTCTCTCTCAGGCCGTATTCTTGGCACTGACTTGCCATGAAGGTGAAAGCTCCTACCTTTTCTGCCGGCAGGCGATCATCCGGCCAGCAGGAGATCGAGAAGATCGGCCCGCTCTCCAAGCCGTTTTCGATACTCCCCTTCCACTCTCTCCAAACCCTGCCCATCCACTATGATCCCTGAAACCCCTCCATAGCGGAGTAAAAGAGATTCGAGCCTTCCACTCTCTGTCTCCCCTCTTTCCATTTCATTTTCCCAATCTTTGAGAGCCACAAATCTGCTCAACAAATCCGCCAGGATGAGAAGCTGACTGGAATGGGCACAGTCTGCCAGCTTTTCATAATTATGATGCTCACCAACCATCTGTACCAGGCTTGGCGGGAACATCCAGCGATAGAGAAGCTGAGCCCCCAGTTCATCGTGACCGCACCCCAGGGTCCCCAGCTCAATCTCCAGATCCTCCGCCCCTGTGAGCTGACCATAATGGGCTATTCCTTCAATTTCCTCGGAAAATTCGTTCACAACCAACAATTTTCCGAGATCATGGAGCATTCCGCCTAAAAAAAAGAGCTGGCTCTCTTCGTGACCCTGCTCGGCAATACATTCTGCAGCCAGGCCACACTCCAGTGAATGCCTCCAGATGCCGGTCACCAGGGTACGCTGATGACTGTTCGTCAGTTTGAATGTCTGGAACAGCACCCTGGCCAGGATCAGGTTCTGGACCTCGCTCTTGCCCAGAAGCGAGAGGGCATGTTTAAGAGAAACGACCTGTCGCCGCAATCCGTAAAAAGCAGAGTTGGAAAGCTTTAAGACTGCGGCAACCAAAGAGACATCTCCTCTGAGTACGGTCTCTAGATCTGCGGCCATGGTATCTGGGTCAGATACCATCTCCATAACCCGCATGGCCACTGAGGGCAGGGGAGCAAAATCCTCAACACAGGCAGCAACACGTTTATAGAGCAAGGTCTGTTTAGTGTCCGTCCGTCGAAGCATCTACTGACTCCTCGAAAGTGGATAAGAAATTATTTTCCTCGAGCACCTTGAGCAACATATCGACAAGAAAGGGATCGAACTGGCCTCCGGAGTGCAGGCGAAGCTCTTCCGCCACTTCCTCTCTGCTCATCCCCCTCTTTTCAGAAATTGGAGAACTCATGGCAACGAATGAATCAATGAGGGTAAAAATCCTTGATGCCATGGGAATTTCATTGCCCTTCAAGCCATCCGGATATCCCGAGCCATCATAATGTTCATGGTGAGAATAGAGAATGACCCGTTCAGAGGCGAAAAAATCAAACATGGTTGTCAGTTCCCGAAGCATGAGGGGCTGATCAAAGAGCATGTTTTCCTGTTCCGTATTCAGGGGTCCTTCCGTCTCCAGAGAACTGTCGTGAATGTAACAGCGAAAAAGGTCATGCAGTTTGATTGCACGACGAAATGAATGGATGAGCTTTTCGGGAAGGTTCAGTTTCTTGGTAAGTTGGTCCAGGACTTTATTGAACAGATTATTACGATCCACCAACATGTCATATTCTCGAGTCTGAGCATGGACCATGGCCTCAAATGAGGCAATGGTCATGGCACGGGCCTTTTCGATGGTGGCATTGAGTTGACTCTGCTGAGAAGAATCGATGGCATCCTTGATATGATTTTCAAGACCGTGCAGACTCCCCTCAGGGGCTCTGTAGTGAACCACACGATTGCGTCCCTCGGCCTTGGCCTGATAGAGGGCATTATCCACATAATCAATAAGGACTCCAGGAGGGGCAATCTCATCACCAAAACCTGAATAGACTCCAATGGAGACCGTTACATACCGGGTATAACGCCTATTGGCAAAAACGGTGGAGGCGACCTTCTCCCTCAGTTTTTCGGCAACTGCTTCCGCCCGTTTCGCATCAATATTGGGTAAAATAACCAAAAACTCCTCTCCTCCATAGCGACCGAATATATCAGACTTACGAAGATCCTCCAGCACCCTCCTGGTAAATTCTTTAAGAACAAAATCACCAAAGGGGTGTCCACAGGAATCGTTCACATCCTTAAAAAAGTCAAGATCGAGAAGAAAAACCGAGAGAGAAGTCTTATAGCGCCGCGCCCGGGAAACTTCCCGAGCCAGTTGTTCCTGGAGATGATTATGATTGTAGAGACCGGTCAGACTATCCCGGATAGCGCGCTGTTCCAGCTTCAGGTTCTGCTCGTGGACCTTGCTGGTAGCAATTTCCAGCTGCTGCTGGCGAGCGGCCAGCTCCAGAAAAACTTTGACCTTGGCCTTCAAGACAAGGGGATTCACCGGTCGTTCGAGAAAATCAACAGCACCTGCAGCATAGCCCTGCTCCAGCAAGCCCCCTATCTCCTCTGCCTCTGCCTGAAATATAACCGGGATATGGCCTACCTGTTCACTTTTACCAAGGATACGAACCCGTTCGAAAGGTTCTGGATCCGAAGAGTCCACGGCGAGAAGAATCAGGGCAAAATTCTGCTCCAGCACCAGATCCAGTATCCTCTCAGCATGTTCAGCAACAACAACATCCACATCAAGATCTTTCAGGACCGCTTGCACCGTGGTCAGATTGACGATGTCATTATCTATGAGCAAAATGGATTGATTCCGATCTCCCCCCATACTTCCTTTCCATTAAAAATGATTGGACTGCGAGAAAACACAAAAAAAAAGGACAGGATCGCCTTTTCAAGAAGTAAGAATATCTAAGCATACCACTATAATAAAAAAATAAATAGAACAAGGAAAACAAAAATTCCCCCTGCCACTGTCCAGGCCTTGAACTACAGACAGCTTTCCAGTATAAATCAGTCATTCTCCGGCACTTGTTCGTAACAGCATTGACCCCACCAAACCAATGAGGACGATCATGGGACAACTCGACACTTTTTTTCAGCAGAGCATTGAACAACCCGAACAATTCTGGGCCAAGGCCGCAGAAGGCATCGACTGGATAAAAAAATGGGATAAGGTCCTTGATGCTTCCAACCCTCCGTTTTATCGTTGGTTTGCTGGCGCCACCCTCAACACCTGTTACAATGCGGTGGACCGCCATGTGAATGCTGGTCGTGGTGAACAGACCGCCATCATCTATGACTCACCAGTGACAGACACCATTGCCAAGATCACCTACAGAGAACTCCAGCAACGGGTTGCTCGTTTCGCCGGCAGCCTCAGAGATCAGGGGGTGAGCAAGGGAGATACCGTCATTATTTACATGCCCATGGTCCCCGAGGCAGCAGTGGCCATGCTCGCCTGTGCCCGACTCGGCGCTATCCATTCCGTTGTCTTTGGCGGCTTTGCCGCCAGCGAGCTGGCCATTCGGATTGATCACGCCCGCCCTAAGGTTCTGGTCACAGCCTCTGGAGCTGTGGAGGGAAAAAAAATCATTCCCTACAAACCCCTGGTAGACAGAGCCATTGACCAATCTGCCCACAAACCGGAAAAATGCATCGTTTTCCAACGAGAGATGGTGGAAGCGGAAATGATGGCAGGCAGGGACCTGGACTGGCAAGAAATCGAGGCTGCCAGCGAACCGGCCGACTGTGTCCCCGTGGCAGCTACCGATCCCCTCTACATCCTCTATACCTCGGGGACCACAGGCATGCCCAAGGGGGTTATGCGCGATAACGGCGGCCATGCCGTGGCCCTCCACTGGTCCATGAAAAATATCTATGACATAAATGCCGGAGACGTCTTCTGGTCAGCATCCGATGTGGGCTGGGTGGTGGGTCATTCCTACATCGTCTACGGCCCCCTGCTCAAGGGAGCCACCACCGTCCTCTACGAAGGCAAGCCCATCGGCACCCCAGATGCCGGTGCCTTCTGGCGGGTTATCTCCCAGCATGGCGTCAAGACCCTCTTCACCGCTCCCACTGCCTTTCGCGCCATCAAGAAAGAAGACCCCAAGGGGGCACTGCTGGGTCAATACGATCTCACCTCCTTTGCAGCCCTCTATCTTGCCGGAGAACGTCTCGATCCTGACACCTATCACTGGGCCTCAGACCTCTTGGCCGTTCCCATCATTGATCACTGGTGGCAGACCGAGACCGGCTGGGCCATTGTAGCCAACTGTCGCGGAATCGAAGAACTGGAGATAAAGCCAGGATCGCCCACCCGCCCTGTTCCCGGCTACGATGTCCACATCCTCGACAACGAGGGCAAGGAACTGCCTGCCGGTGAGGAAGGGAATATCGCCATCAAACTCCCCCTGCCACCAGGTACTCTTGCCACCCTCTGGCGCAATGAAAAACGCTTCATCTCTTCCTATATGTCTTCCTTTCCCGGTTACTATGAAACCAGCGATGGCGGTTTTATCGATGAAGATGGCTATGTCTTTGTCATGGGCCGCATAGACGATGTCATCAACATAGCCGGCCACCGCCTGTCCACGGGCTCCATGGAAGAAGTGATCGCCACCCATCCTGATGTGGCCGAATGTGCGGTCATCGGTACCGACGATCAACTCAAGGGCCAGCTGCCCCTGGGACTCTTTGTCCTCAAGGCAGGAGTCGACCGTGACGTCGAAGAAATCAGAAGAGAACTGGTGCAGATGGTCCGGGAAGAAATCGGCCCCATAGCCTGTCTGCGGGTAACCTCCTCGGTTAACCGCTTACCCAAGACCCGTTCCGGCAAGATCCTGCGCGGTACCATGCGCTCCATTGCCAACGGCAAAGAATACCGGATGCCGTCGACCATTGACGATCCCGTAAGCCTTGAGGAAATCACGGATACCCTCCAGGTCTTGGGATATCCCAAGACCTGACAGATAAAAAAACTGTTCACGAACAGAGAAATTGGCAGAAAAGAAGCAAGTATTTTTGCCATTCTCCTGTTCATGTTCAATAAAATTGTTTAACTTGCTGCTGTTCATCCAGCTACGGTTTGCCGAAATAGAACTATGAAAATCCATGAATATCAAGCCAAGGAACTCTTTCGTCAGGCAGGAATCCCTGTCCCGGATGGTCAAGTCTGCCACCAGAAAGAAGAGATCCCTGCCCTCGTCGCCAGCCTGAATCTGCCAGTGGCAATCAAGGCCCAGGTCCTGGCTGGCGGTCGAGGCAAGGGAGGGGGAGTGCTCTTGGCTAATACCGCAGAAGAGGCCCAAGTGGCCGCAGATAAAATTCTCGGCATGCAGCTGGTCACGCTCCAGACCGGAGAAGAGGGAACCGAGGTCAAGACCATCCTTTTTGAGCAGGCGATAGCCCTGAAAAAGGAACTCTACCTCTCCATGCTCATTGATCGGGAGCGGGCAGACATCGTTATCATTGCCAGCAGAGACGGGGGAATGGATATCGAAACAGTGGCCCAGCAGACACCGGAGAGGATTGTCACCGTCCATGTCAACCCCCTCCTCGGCCTCCTGGGCTTCCAGCTGCGAAAGCTGATCTTCGACCTTGACCTCGACCCGGCAGTGAAAAAGCCCTTTACCGCTCTTGTCAAAAAATTATTTGCCCTCTTCCTTGACTCAGACTGCTCTCTTGTGGAGATCAACCCACTGGCCATCACCGCAGACAATACGATCATGGCCCTGGATGCCAAGATGGAGATCGACGACAACAGTCTCTTTCGCCATCGCAAGATCGCTGCCACCCATGACTGCAGCCAGGATGATGTCCTCGAGGTCGCAGCTGCTGCCCATGGACTCAACTATATCCGCCTCGACGGCAGCATCGGCAGCATGGTCAATGGCGCAGGCCTGGCCATGGCCACCATGGATCTTATTAAGCAGGCCGGGGTCGAACCGGCAAATTTCCTCGATGTCGGCGGCGGGGCCAGTGCGGAAATGGTAGAAAACGGCTTCCGCATCCTCTTGAGCGATCCTAATGTGCGCGGGATCTTCATCAATATCTTCGGAGGTATTCTGCGCTGCGACATCCTGGCCCGGGGGGTGGTGAGTGCTGCCCGCAAAGTTGACCTTTCTCTGCCAGTGGTGGTGCGTATGGAGGGAACAAACGTGGAAGAGGGACGACAAATCCTCGCCCACTCAGGACTGAACCTGACCAGCGCCCACAATCTCAATCACGCAGTGTCCCTGTTGACTGCAATGGTGCCCTAAATGCAACGACATCTCTCTTTTCTTCAACCAGGCGGACTTTGCCTCCTGCTCCTGATCTTCAGCGCCGGCCCCCTCTCTGCCGCCACAAAGGTGGTGATAGCCAGTGCTGGTGCCTCAGGCTATCTGATGGAACACAACCTGCCTTCAGTGGCCCTGGCCGTGGCCATGGAGGCTGATCTGATCAAACAGGACCTGGTCCTGACCAAAGATAATGAGGTCATTGTCTTTCGTAATCCAACCCTGGAACGGGTAACAAATATTGGCGAGCTCTTTCCCGACAGGGCCCGTGAGGATGGCCGCTACCATGTCCTCGATTTCACCCTCGCCGAAATCCGTCAGCTCAGTCTCCACGACCCGAGCGGAAACTTTCCCCCAGAGCTCCAGCCCCGGTTGACCATCCCCACCCTCCGCGAAGAGCTGGCCATGATTCGTGGCCTGGAAAAAACCCTGAAAAAGAGCATCCGGATCGCTCCCGAAATCAAGCAGCCCTGGCTCTATCGCCAGGAGGGGCGTGATATCAGCAGACTGGTTCTCACCATTCTCCAGGAGTATGGTTACAACGGCCAGGAAGACAAGGTCATCCTCCTCTCCTTTGACCCTGAAGAGCTGCAGCGCATTGGCCAAAAACTCTTACCGGAAATGGGGATGGCGATCAAACTGATCCAGCTCATCGACTCCAATGAGGGCACCGAAACCATGGTCGAGGAATGGGGAGCGCTGGTCAGCTACAATTATGAGTGGATGTTCTCCAAATCAGGACTCCGCTCCCTGAAACGATATGCTGATGGAATTGGTCTCCACAAGTCCATGCTCGCCGACAACAGGGGCATGCTCCTCCTCCCCGGCTTTATCGACAATATCCATCAGCTGGGGATGCTCGCCTATACCCTCCCCGAGGAGCAAGAAGGCCAATCCATGGCCCCCTTTGTCAACAGCTCTAATGAAGAACTCGATTTTTTCTATTTCACCGTCGGGGTAGATGGCATCATGACCGGTTTTTGCGGAGAGGCTGTCCGCTTTCTCAAAGACAGGCCCCAAAAGGTAGACTCCGCAACTGAGGAAAACACGACGCCTGCCGCTGCAGGATCTGTTCCTCTGCAACTGCCACCTCCACCTCAGCCGCCCACCTCAGGCGACAAAGAATAACACTCTTATATAATCTATGGTTTCAGATGGTGAAAAAATTACCCTCCCTCCCCAAGGAACTTCCTCTGAAAAGTAATTTGTGCCAATGTAACAGATGAAAATTTTTCAACGCCAGCAAGGAATAATTCATGGCCATTTTTATCGATAACAAGACAAGGGTCCTGGTTCAGGGGATCACCGGCAAAGAAGGCCAGTTTCACAGCAGGCAATGCCGGGACTACGGAACCCGGGTTGTGGCCGGTGTCACCCCTGGAAAAGGTGGCCAGAAGATGGATGGGATCCCTGTCTTCAACAGTGTCGCCGAGGCTTGCTTAGAGACCGGAGCCAACGCCTCCATGATCTTTGTCCCCCCACCCTTTGCAGCAGAGGCCATCCTTGAGGCAGTTGATGCGGACATGGAACTGGCAGTCTGTATCACCGAGGGTATCCCGGTCCTGGACATGCTCCGGGTCAAGCAGGCAATGGCTGGCAAACGAACCCGTCTCATAGGCCCCAACTGTCCGGGTATCATCAGTCCGGGGGCCTGTAAGATCGGAATCATGCCCGGCGCCATCCACCTGGCCGGTGGTCCTGTGGGAGTGGTTTCCCGCTCCGGAACCCTGACCTATGAGGTGGTCCACCAGCTCACCTGTGAAGGGCTGGGCCAGACCACCTGCCTCGGCATTGGCGGAGATCCCATCACCGGGACCAGTTTCATCGACTGTTTGCAGGCCTTTGCAGAGGACCCGGAGACTCAGGGGGTGGTGATGGTGGGAGAGATTGGTGGCAATGCCGAGGAAGAGGCCGCAGCATGGATTGCGGCCAACATGAGAAAACCTGTGGTCGGTTTCATTGCCGGCCTGAGTGCCCCTCCCGGTCGGCGTATGGGACATGCCGGAGCCATTGTCAGCGGAGGCCGGGGTACGGCAGCGGCAAAGCTTGCCGCCATGCGCGAAAATCACATTCATGTCTGTGAGAATCTCGGCAATCTCGGCAGACTGTGCAAGGAAATATTTTCAGAGGTGCGCCCATGAAAGAGATCAGCTGGCAGGAATTTTCCCAGGTTGAATTGCGCACAGGCACCATTATTGAGGTGCACGATTTTCCGGAAGCACGGAAACCTGCCTGGAAACTGGTCATTGATTTCGGAGCGGAAATCGGCAAAAAATTCTCCAGCGCTCAGATCACAGACCTCTACAGCAAGGAAGACTTAACCGGCAAACAGATCATTGCCGTAATCAACTTTCCGCCAAAACAGATTGGTCCTTTTCTCTCCGACTGCCTGGTCACAGGTTTCATCCAAAATGACCAATCAGTGGTCCTGGCAGTTCCCGACAAACCAACAGCAAACGGCCTGAAACTGGCATAAGGACTGGATTATGGAAGAACAGCAGACACCCTATCGGGTACTGATCGGCAAACCCGGCCTTGACGGCCACGACCGTGGTGCAAAATTCATTGCCCGGGCCCTGCGGGACGAGGGATTTGAAGTGATCTATACCGGTATCCGCCGCACAGCCGCCGAGATTGCGGCTACAGCCATCCAGGAAGATGTCGATGCCGTTGGTCTTTCTTCTCTCTCCGGTGCCCACCTCCGCCTCTTTCCCGAGGTCATTCGTGAACTGCAGACAAGAGGAGGAGAAGACATCCCGGTGCTGGGCGGCGGCGTCATCCCGGATGAAGATATCCAGCAATTACTGGAGGCTGGATTAAGTGCAATCTTCACTTCAGGCACCCCGGCCGCTGCCATTATCCGTTCCTTCACCGAGGCCTGCCGGAAACATTGTGATGGCACCAACATGTAGCAAACTGCTGGCAGGAGTGCGGCGCCAGGATCCCCGGGCCATTGGCAGGGCCATATCCGCCGTGGAAAACAACAGCGAATCTGCAGCAGATATCCTCTCAGCCCTGGACCAGGAGGCCATAGACGGGGTCCTGGTCCTTGGTATAACCGGCCCTCCCGGAGCAGGAAAGTCGACGCTTACCTCATCCATGATCCGTGCCTTACGCAAAGAAAAAAACCGGGTGGGGATCATCGCAATCGATCCCTCATCTCCCATAAGTGGCGGCGCCATCCTCGGTGACAGGATCCGGATGATGGAACATGCCCTGGATCCTGATGTCGTGCTTCGCTCCATGGCCACCCGGGGACGACTGGGCGGACTCTGTGCCTCGGCAGGCGCGGCAGTGAGGATCATGGCTGCTGCCGGCTGCCAGATAATCATCATAGAGACCGTGGGCGTCGGTCAATCTGAGATGGATATCGTCCGTCTGGCCGATATCACCCTCATGGTCCTGGCACCAGGATTTGGTGATGACATCCAAGCCATGAAGGCCGGACTCCTTGAGGTTGCCGACCTCCTGATAATCAACAAATCCGACCTGCCAGGGGCCGAAGCCCTGTGTATGGAAATGGAACAGATTTTTCGCGACAAGCAGGAAAAAGATGGGATTTTACGGGTCGTGCAAACCATTGCCGCACAACACCAGGGCATTGACCAGCTCCTGGCGACCCTCAATGCCCTGGCATTCCATTTGAAATCCACTGGCATACAAGAAGAACGCCGCCACAAGGCCCTGAACGCGGAAACTCTGGACTGGATATTCGAGATCCTTCGGCCCCACTTTATCAAGGCCATGAACACGAAACCGGAAAGAAAAGAGCCTCGCATACGGGCACAGGAGCTGATCCATGAGTTCACAACCACAGAGCACCCTGAATAAAAATGCTTCTCTGCCCATCGACCTCCAAGACAACCCCTTTTAAATGGATAGGCATCGTGACTACAGATAAAAACACAGATGATTGGCAGGAAAATGAACTGGCTGCCAGCTTGGATCGTTTTCCAGAACGACGGAAAGAATTCACCCTCCATGGCGGAACCGAAGTCCAGCGTCTGGCCCTGCCCGAAACCATTGACGATGACTACCTGGAGCGCCTTGGTTTTCCAGGACGCTATCCCTTTACCCGTGGCGTCCAGCCCACCATGTACCGGGGCAGATTCTGGACCATGCGTCAGTATGCCGGGTTCTCCACGGCAGCCGAGTCCAACAGACGCTATCGCTATCTTCTCGAGCAAGGCACCACCGGACTCTCTGTGGCCTTTGATCTCCCTACCCAGATTGGCTATGATTCCGACGACCCCATGGCTCTTGGAGAAGTGGGAAAGGTCGGAGTGGCCATTGATACCCTGGCCGACATGGAGACCCTGTTTCGCGACATTCCTCTGGACAAGATCTCCACCTCCATGACCATCAACTCCCCTGCCATTGTTCTCCTGGCCATGTATATCGTGGTTGCTGAAAAGCAGGGGGTCTCTTGCCAGCAGCTGCGGGGAACCATCCAGAATGATGTCCTCAAGGAGTATGTGGCCAGGGGCACTTACATCTTTCCGCCAAAGCCCTCGCTGCGACTGATCACCGATATTTTCCAGTGGTGCAATCCCAACTTACCGCTCTTCAACACCATTTCCATCTCCGGGTACCATATCCGCGAGGCCGGTTCCACCGCAGCTCAGGAGGTGGCCTTTACTCTCGCCAACGGCATTACCTATGTCCAGACTGCCCTCGATGCCGGTCTGGAAATCGATCAATTTGCCCAGCGGCTGGCCTTTTTCTTCAACGCCTCCTCCAACCTCCTCGAAGAGGTGGCCAAGTTCCGGGCCGCACGCAGACTCTGGGCTCGTATCATGAAAAATCGCTTCGATGCGCAGAATCCCGCATCCATGATGATGCGCTTTCATACCCAGACGGCAGGAAATACCCTGGCAGCCCAGCAGATCGACAACAATATAGTCCGTGTTACTCTCCAGGCATTGGCCGCAGTACTTGGAGGCACCCAGAGCCTGCATACCAACTCCCGTGACGAGGCCCTGTCCCTGCCCACCGAGGCCTCGGTTCGCACCGCACTCAGGACCCAGCAGATCATTGCTCATGAATCCGGCGTTGCAGATACGATTGATCCTTTTGCCGGATCGTATTATATCGAGCAGCTTACTGACATCATCGAACTGGCGGCTACGGAACTGATCGCCAAGATTGAAGGGGCGGGCGGTGTGGTAGCCTGTATCGAAGACGGCTTTATTCAGCGTCAAATCGAAGAGGCCGCCTATGAGTACCAGAAGGAAATCGAATCCGGAGAGCGGGTTATTGTCGGAGTCAACTCCCTCCAGATCGAGGATGAAGAAAAACCAGAACTCCTCCGTATGGAATCCAAAGTCGAAGAGGAGCAGGTAACACGCCTGCAAAGAGTACGTGCAGAAAGGGACGAAGATGAGGTACAGTCGCGACTGGCCATTATCAAACTGGCAGCCGAGTCGGAGAGCAATCTCATGGAACCGATCCTTGATGCAATACGTGCCTATGGCAGTCTTGGTGAAATCTGCTCTGTCCTCCGTGAGGTTTTTGGAGAATACAGAGATTGAACGGAGAGTGGAGAGACAGACCAGCATCCCTGCTGCCAACGTTCCTGCACGGACTCACCGCACTCCCTTATTAAAAGCTGATACCTGAAACGTATATGTTAAAAAAAATAGATCACCTGGGAATTGCAGTCCATTCCATTGCCGAGGCCCGCTACTTTTATGAAACTGTTCTCGGACTCACCTGTGAAAAAGAGGAAGAAGTCGCCTCTCAGAAGGTGCGAACCGCCTTCTTTTCTCTGGGTGAGACCCATATTGAGCTCCTGGAACCCACAGCAGAGGACAGCCCCATTGCCAAATTCATTGCAAATCGCGGGGAGGGCATTCATCATGTGGCCTACTGCTGCACAGATGTGACAAAACAGTTAGACCAGGCCAGAGAACATGGCTGCCGCCTGATCAACGAGACACCGATTTCCGGGGCAGGAAACAAAGAGGTGGCCTTTCTCCATCCCAAGTCCAGTCACGGAGTCCTCACCGAATTCTGCAGTGGAGAACAGCAATGAATACCCATCTGGACCATTTGATGCAGCTGAGAGCCGAAGCCCAGCTCGGAGGCGGCCAGGAACGTATTGACAAGCTCCACGCCAAGGGGAGAATGACTGCCCGGGAACGCATTGATCTCCTTCTCGATCCGGGCTCCTTTGAAGAGTTCGATATGTTCAAAACCCATCGCTGCCGTGATTTTGGCATGGAAGAGAAAGTCATTCCAGGAGACGGTGTGGTCACCGGCTATGGGACGGTTGAAGGCAGACTGGTCTATGTCTACGCCCAGGACCCCACAGTCCTTGGCGGCTCGCTTTCCGAAACCATTGCCGAAAAAATCTGTAAGGTTATGGATCTGGCTATAAAAAACGGGGCCCCCATAATCGGCCTCAACGACTCAGGCGGGGCCCGCATCCAGGAGGGTATCGAGAGCCTGGCCGGATACTCAGACATCTTTCTTCGCAATGTCATGGCCTCTGGGGTTGTGCCGCAGATCTCGGCAATTTTTGGCCCCTGCGCAGGGGGAGCAGTCTACTCTCCCGCCCTGACTGACTTCGTGGCCATGGTCAGAAACAACTCCTACATGTTTCTCACCGGCCCCAAGGTTGTCAAGTCCGTGACCCATGAGGATGTTACCGTTGAAGAACTGGGGGGGGCGGATATGCACTCGTCGCGCAGCGGTGTCTCGGATTATGCAGCCGAGTCAGGCATGGATTGCGTAAGATATATCAAGAAGTTACTCTCCTATTTGCCTCAGAACAATGTAGAAACCCCGCCCATGTTTCCCACTCTTGATCCCTCCGAGAGACGGGCAGAGGAGTTGAACACGCTCATCCCAGCCAGCGCCAGCACGGCCTATGATATGCAGGAGGTCATCCTGACAACCATCGATGACCGGGATTTCTTTGAAATCAAACGAGCTTTTGCCCCCAACCTCATTATCGGTTTTGCCCGCTACAGCGGCACCGTTGTCGGGATTGTCGCCAACCAGCCCTCTCACCTCTCCGGGGTTCTTGATATCGACTCCTCGATCAAAGGAGCCCGCTTTGTTCGTTTCTGCGACTGTTTTAACATCCCGGTGGTCACCTTCGTCGACGTACCCGGATTTCTCCCGGGTACTGTCCAGGAATATGGCGGCGCTATCCGTAATGGGGCCAAAATCCTCTACGCCTATGCCGAGGCAACCATTCCCAAGATCACGGTCATCACCCGCAAGGCCTATGGCGGTGCCTATTGTGTCATGTCCTCCAAGCATCTTCGCGGTGACATCAATTATGCCTGGCCCTGTGCCGAGATTGCGGTCATGGGGTCCAAAGGAGCTGTGGAAGTCCTCTATGGACGGATAGCCAAAAAGCAAACTGATCCGGCAGCCTTTCTCGCCGCAAAAGAGGTCGAGTATCAGGAAGCCGTCGCTAACCCTTACGTGGCAGCCAAACGAGGCTATGTGGATGATATTATCGAACCGGCCCGAACCCGTTTCCGAATCATCAAGGCCCTGGGAATGTTGAAGAACAAGAGAGACAGCAACCCCATGAAAAAACACGGCAACATTCCCCTGTGATGAAGCAGTAAAATCGTATCAGAGGGCCAGCCGCGAAACTCCATTTTCATGACAACAAATCTGCTGCAGTCCTTGAACCTTCATACCACCTCCAGTAAAGTGATACTATGTCATTTGCAAATATAGGTTTCCATAACCTCATCCAGCCTGGATTCAATGCACTGCAGTTTTCTCTCATAGGCCTCAGTCTGGTTTTTGGCGGACTTTTGATCATTGCCCTCTACATCAGCCTGCTCCCCAAGCTACTTGAATGCACTCAGGGCCAACAGGCAGCCCCCCCTGCAAAACAGAAGACAGCTGCAGACACTCAGGAGGAAGAAGAAATCCTTCTGGCCATTGCCATCGCCTTCCACCTGCACAGCAACTTTCCCGAGGGCAGCGAACGTATCACCTGGAAGAGTCATGGTGACATGGAGTCGCCCTCGCCCTGGCTGGTCTCCGGCCGCATGCATTCTCTGAGCAGTCGTAAATTACCCAATAACTGGAAGAGGTAATGAGGGGAGCCCTTCCTTACCATTACCGGGCATGGTAAGGTGAACGAATCAGTCACCAATGTTTTGCCCCCCATAAACACAGACCAAGAGACAATGAAAGAATATAAACTCAGTATTAATGCCAATAGCTATACCGTCGTCATCAAGGATGTCACAGATGATGCCGTGCTTGCCGAAGTGAATGGAAAAAAACATCTTGTCCGTATCGATACCATCGCCAATATCTGCCCGCCCCTGGAAAAACAGCTGCCAACTCAACTAACCACCTCCTCCCCATCCCCATCCCCATCATCCTCAGCACTGACTGCTGATTCCGGGACCATCATCACCCCCATTCCCGGCCAGATCATCAGCATCAGTGTCAGCCAGGGAGAAAAAATCCGCTGCGGTCAAAAACTGCTGGTTCTGGAGGCCATGAAATTAGAAAACAGTATCACTGCCACCATGGATGGGACTGTCAACGAGATCCTGGTGGCAGAGGGTGATGTGGTCACTCAGGGCCAGCCCCTGATTGTTCTGGTCTAAGGAGGATCCGTGAATCTGCTCAGCTTTTTCAACAACTCCGGATTTGCCTACCTGGAATGGGGTAATCTCATGATGATCGGGGTGGGAATACTCTTCATCTACCTCGCCATCACCAAGGATTATGAGCCCCTCCTCCTCATCCCCATCGGTTTTGGGGTGATCGTCGGCAACATCCCTCCCATAGAAGGTATGCCGCTCTCTGTATATGCAGAAGGTTCGGTCTTTTCCTACCTCTATATGGGGGTGATGAAGGGTATCTATCCCCCTCTTATTTTTCTCGGCATCGGGGCTATGACCGATTTTTCCACCATGCTCTCCAACCCCAAGTTGATTTTGCTGGGTGCTGCGGCCCAGGTCGGTGTCTTCCTCACCTTTCTCGGTTCCCTTTTTCTCGGCTTTAGTCCTGAACAGGCTGGAGCCATCGGCATCATCGGCGGAGCAGACGGCCCCACGGCCATTTTTCTTTCCTCCATGCTCGCTCCAGAACTGCTCGGTCCCATTGCCATTGCCGCCTACTCTTACATGGCCCTGGTACCTGTGATCCAGCCACCCATCATGTACCTCTTTACCACGAAAAAAGAGCGCCGGATTCAGATGAAACCTCCCCGCCAGGTTTCCAAAAAAGAAAAAGTCATCTTTCCCATTGTCGCCTTTCTCATCTGTGCCCTGATTGCCCCGGGTTCCATGACCCTCCTCGGCATGCTCTTCTTCGGCAACCTCCTCAAAGAATCAATGGTCACCGAACGACTTGCCAACACTGCCCGCAACGGACTCATTGACACCGTCACCATCCTCTTAGGGTTTTCCGTGGGAGCCTCCACTCAGGCCCAGACCTTTCTCACCGCCCAGTCCATTTTGATCTTTGTCCTGGGGGCAGCCTCTTTTGTGGTGGCCACCATGGGAGGAGTACTCTTTGCCAAGTTCATGAACCTCTTTCTCAAAGAAAAAATCAATCCCCTGCTCGGTGCAGCAGGGGTATCCGCCGTCCCCGATTCAGCCAGGGTTGTCCATGCCATCGGTCTCAAGGAAGACCCCAACAACTTCCTGCTTATGCATGCCATGGCCCCGAATGTGGCTGGAGTCATTGGTTCTGCCATAGCCGCTGGTGTGCTCTGGTCAGCCCTGGGTAAATTTTAGAAAGTGAGGCCAGTTCCCTGCCCAGCTGACCAATTCCCTTTTCCTGTCCCTTTACAAGGAGATACTCCCATGCCCCACCCTCTCATTCTTGGTGATTTCCAATTATACTGGCTAAACGGAGGGAGTTTCCGCCTCGACGGCGGCACCATGTTTGGCGCTGTCCCCAAGGTCCTCTGGCAGAAAAAATATACGGCCGATGCGGCCAACTCCATCCCTCTGGTCAATGACCTCCTCCTGGTCAAAACGCCGCAGCATACCCTTGTCATAGATACCGGTCTTGGAAATAAACTGACTGCCAAACAACTCTCTATCTTTCAAGTAACCTCGCCCTGGTCAGTGGTGACTGACCTGACAGACCTTGGCCTGTCACGCGATGACATCGACCTTGTCCTTCTCACCCACTGCGATTTTGATCATGCCGGTGGTATTGTCATGCTCAATGAAGAGAAAAAAGAAGAACTGACTTTTCCCCGCGCCCTTCATTATGTGCAAAAAGCAGAATGGGAAGACGTGGAAACCCCCTGCCACCGTGCCCAGTCAACCTACTGGGCGGAAAACTTTGACCTCCTCAAAAGGGAAGGACAGCTGAAAATCATTGAGGGCGACCTGGAAGTCGGCCCTGGTATCAGGCTTCGTCACACAGGGGGCCACACCCGCGGTCACCAGTTGGTAGAACTCTCTTCGCAGGGAAAAACAGCCGTCCACCTTGGTGATCTTTTCCCCACCCATGCCCACATCAATCCTCTCTGGATTATGGCCTATGACAACTTTCCTCTGCAAGTCATAGAGCGCAAAAAAGAATACTTCAACCACTATGGCAAGCTCAACAGCTGGTTCACCTTTTATCACGATCCACAGATCAAGGCCTGCAAGATAACTGAACAGGGAGATATCAAAGCCACCTGGCCTCCATCTCTGCAGCGGTAGCCCTGCTTCCTCCGTACCCCGCCCAGGCGTGCTGCGCAGCAAGCAGATCTCTCCACGTCCTGTTCTTTTTCAGGGGACGTCGTTGCTGGGCCGTCCTGTCTCCACCCTCTGTTACAACGAGAACTCTTCTCTTAGCAACGCATCAAGTTCCTGACAGCCCCCCCCTTTTTTTAGGCAAATAGTAATTGCTTTTTCAGGAGAAAAGATATTAATTAGCTGCAACAAATAGTTATAGTCGTATTGTTACAATAAAGTGGAATACGCCTGTACAACAACCAAAGGAGAAACATATCATGAACAATAACAGGAACATGACCAAAGTCTTTTGTACTGCTATTGCCCTCCTCCTTACCAGTGGCATCGCTTTCTCCAGCGCCTTTGCCTCCGGTACAGAATCTGCAACCCATGAAATGGCTGAACATACAACCGGAGATATGGCCAAGGAAGCTGCCACAGAAGTAGTAGACGCGACCAAGGAAAAAACTATCGATATGGCTAAAGAACAGGCCAACACTGCGGTAGACTCTGCCCTTGGACAAGTTGATGAGACCCTGAAACCTGCTGAACACGCAACAGAGGCAGTAAAAGAAGTTACCCATTAATTTTTCCCCTGCCATCTGCGGCCAACCAGCAAGATCCTCTCCCCACTGGTTGTCCGCTGCCGGCACCTTCCTGATCCTCGACTCCAGACAAGCAGCGGGGAGGCAATTCCGGACAAGGAAAAAGAGAGCGAGCACCTCTCGCCGCACCACTTATTATTCAAAAAAACACTTCTCCTCCCGCGAAGATCTGCAGAAAGCCCTTCCTTTCTTGCTCATATCTCCGCTACAATAAAACCTGCAGACCACCTCTCTATGAACCTTGAGAGCATAAGCGCTTCTTCGCTGGACCTGCTTCTCGCCCGGACAACTGTGAGCAACAGGGCATCAATATAACCTTTCATCCCCTTTAATGGACACATTCCTCGCCAGACAGCCAATATTTGACCGGAACCTCAATATCTATGGATATGAGCTCCTCTTTCGAGCAGATCCAAGCAATATTTTTCCGGAAATAGACGGCGACTGCGCCACTGCCAAAATCCTCTCCTCCTCCTTTTTCACCGTCGGCATTGAAGAAATCACCAACGGCAAAAAGGCCTTTGTCAACTTCACCGAAGAACTGCTCCTCCAGGGAACAGCCCACATGTTTTCTTCGGAAACCATTATCATCGAACTCTTGGAAAACATCTCTCCCAGCCCAGAAGTCATCGCAGCCAGCCAGGAACTTCGCAAAAAGCACTACGATCTGGCCCTTGACGATTTCACCTGGAGTGAAGATTTTATTCCTCTGCTGCAAGAGGCCACTTTTATCAAGATCGATTTCCAGCAAAGCAGTGAGCAAGAGATCCTGACAATCAGTGAGATGGCCAAAAAATATGACTGCATCCTCCTTGCTGAAAAAATTGAAACCTACCAGGAATTCAATCAGGCCAAGTCATTAGGCTTCGGTTATTTTCAGGGGTATTTCTTTTCCAGGCCCGAGATGATGCAGAACAAAGACATCTCACCCATGAAACAAAACGTCCTCCAGCTCCTGATGAAAGTTTTTTGCGAAGACTTCTCCATTGATGAGCTCGAAGAGACCATCTGCCGCGATGTGTCAATGAGCTTCAAGCTCCTGAATTATATAAATTCTGCAGCCTTTTCCCGGCTTACCCCAATCCAATCGGTTCGCCAGGCCATCGCCTTTCTCGGTATCAACGAATTTCGTATTTTTGTCACTGTCATTGCTGTGGCCAAACTGTGTCAGGAGAAACCAAGCGAACTGATCCGTTCGTCGGTGATCAGAGCCCGATTCCTGGCCTTGCTGGCCATTGAACTGGGCAAAAAAAAGGACAAGGACATCTACTTCATGCTCGGTCTCTTTTCCCTCATTGATGCCATGCTTGACCACTCCATGGATGAGCTGATGAAGAACCTGCCGATCAATGACGCTTTGAAAAAAGCACTGACAAAACGACGGGGTGAACTTTTTTCTGCCCTGGAATTTATTGAACTGTATGAACAGGGTGAATGGGACATCCTGGAACAAAGGAGCCAGGCCGCAGAGATTCCCGAAGGCAAGATCGCCTCCTTTTACCTCGAAGCCATCACCTGGGCAGATAATTGTCCCTGAGGGATCTTCAGTTCCTCGTCTCATTCTTCCTTTTGCCAGTGACGGTCTTCTTCTCCATACCTGGCCCTTTTCCTTCAATCCTCAGAGTCCCCACCCACCTTGTTGCCCATCAATTTTTATTCAATCATAACTCATCGAGATAGCGGCAATTCAATCCATCAAAGGCCTTGACTGAGAAAAAACTCTCTCATTTCCAGACAGACACCAGTTAGTGTTTGAGATTTACTCCTTGCCAGAGTATCTTCCACTCACAAATTCCTTCAAAAATTTTTCCAGGAAGATTTTCCTGGCAGAGGTAAGATCCTTCATTTCTTTCAGGAAAAAAAGTATGCGGGCAGTGGTGCAGCGAGTCAGCAAGGCCTCAGTTACTGTGGACACCCAAATCAGCGGAGAAATCGGTGCCGGCCTCCTTGTCCTCCTCGGTGTCCATCGCGATGACGGAGAAAATGAAGTCAAATGGCTGGTCGACAAGATCATCAATCTGCGGATTTTTGCAGATGATGCTGGGAAAATGAACCGTTCCCTGCTCGACACCGGCGGTGCCATGCTTATTGTTTCCCAATTCACCCTGTATGGCGATTGCCGCAAAGGGAGAAGACCTGGCTATTCAACGGCTGCCCCTCCGGATAAGGCTGATGCCCTGTATCAACGATTCGTCAGTGAGGTGGAACAAAGGAACATCCGCACTGCCTGCGGTCAATTTCAGGCCCATATGGCTGTCGATCTTATTAACGACGGACCGGTAACCCTCCTCCTGGACTCCAGTAAACTTTTTTAATTGAGCAAACTACGATTATGATCTTCACTCCCGGTACCTCCTACTCTGGATTCACTCTGAAACAGCATCAATACCTTTCAGAAATCAAAGCCGATGTCTATCTCTTTGAACACGACACCCTTGCCTGTCCGCTGCTGGCGATCAAAAATGACGATAGCAACAAGACCTTTTCTGCCTCCTTTAACACCATCCCCACCGATTCCACAGGAGTGGCCCACATCCTTGAACACTCAGTGCTCATGGGATCGAAAAAGTATCCGGTAAAAGATGTCTTTGGCGAGATCAACAAGGGTGGCCTCATGACCTTTCTCAACGCCATGACCGGCTCAGACATCACCTACTATCCCTTTGCCACCAGAAATCTGAACGAATATTTCAATATCATGGATGTGTATATGGATGTGATGCTCAATCCACTCCTGGAGCGCTCAACCTTTGAGCAGGAAGGCTGGCACTACCACCAGGAAGGCCCGGATATGCCCCTCCAGTATCAAGGTGTGGTCTATAATGAGATGAAGGGTGCCTTTTCAGACCCCATCCGTCTCATTTTTCATCATATCTTTGGTGGACTCATGCCCGGCTCCACCTATGCCCATGAATCCGGAGGGGATCCACAAAACATTCCCGACCTCAGCTACGAAGAATTCTGTACCTTTCATAAAACCCATTATCATCCTTCCAATGGTACTTTTTTTGTCTATGGCGATGCCCCTCTCGAAAAGGAACTGCGCTACCTGCAGGACAACTTTCTCTGCCGCTTTCCACAACGGGGGGAGCGGATGGCGGTGGTATCCGGCTCTGCCATCGAAGAGATAACCTTCATCGAGGACAGGTATGGTGTGGAATCCTCCGACACAGCCGGCAAGACCTTCCACGCCGTGGGAACCAGTGTCAACACGGTACAGAACCGTCAGGAAAACGCCGCCTTCCAGATCATTGCCAATATCCTCTACAATTCAGATGCCTCTCCTCTGAAAAATGCGATCATTTCCAGCGGACTGTGCAAGGACTTCGGTGGCTTTTACCTCTCCTCTTCAAGTTTCAAAACCCTGATGGTCACCTACCTGGTAGGCAGTGAACCTGAAAAACGCGATGCGTTTCTCTCTCTCTACAACAAGACCCTTTCTGAAATGGCCGCCACTGGCCTGGGTCATGATTTGATCCTCTCTGAACTGAACAAATACGAATTCGGGGTCCGGGAAGAGGGTTGCAAGGCCCAGCGTGGACTCGACCTCATCGGTAAGGCGATGTCCGCCTTTAAATACGGCACAGATCCCTATGATGCCCTGCAGATCGATGAGCTCCTGATCACTATTCGCCATAAGGCCTTAAATGAGAACTATTTTGAAAAGCTGATCGACCAATATCTCCTCAATAACCCGGCAACCGTGGTTGTCACCCTGAAACCAGATCCCGGAAAACAGGCCGAAGGACAGGCCCGAGAAACTGCCCGACTCCAGGAATACAGTAAGAGTCTTGACCAATCCGGACGGGACAAGATCATCGCCCGAACCCGGGAACTGATGGCCAACCAACAACTGCCCAACAGCGTGGAAACTCTCTCCCTCCTGCCCCAGCTCAACCTTGCTGATCTCACCCCGGATATCCCGGTGCATCAGGTACAGGCCACTGAGATAGGTGGCTGTGAACTGTTAACCAGTAACCTGCCTACCGATCATATTTCCTTTATCGATATCGGCTTTGACATCTCCTGTCTGCCTTCCAAGTTTCTTCCCTGGCTCGACCTCTTTGGCACCATCGCCACCGAGATCGGTACCGACAAGATGGATTACATGCACTTTGCCCGGGAAATAAGCACCTGTACCGGCGGTTTTTCGCACAACTTTCATTGTCATATCAAAAAAGGGGAACAGGGCCACTTCCGTCCTATTCTCTGGTTTCAGATGAAATGCCTGCCCGAATATCAAGAGCCGGCCATGCAGTTGCTGACCGAGGTTTTTACCAATCTTTCCCTCAAAGATCGGGCCCACATCCGTGAGATTGTGGTACGAGAGTTTGCCTGGTCCGAACACGAAGCCCAGAGCGAGGGGTATGGCCTGGCCACATCACTGGCATTTGCCCCTTTAAGCAAGGCGGGGGCCATGAATGAGCTTATCTCCGGTGTATCCGCCTATCGCAGCACCAAGGAACTGGCCCACAACTATCAAGCCCATGAAGATGCCTTTCTTGCAGGATTGGAGGAAATGGCGCAGTTCATTTTCAATCGCAACAACCTCCTCCTCTCCATCACCGCCGATGACCAGGAACTCGATTCATTCAAAGAACTCTGTGGAGACCTGATCAATGCCCTCCCGGACAAGATTCTCCACAAGCAGGAGTTAATTCCCCCGCAATTCCCTCGCCACGAGGCCCTGATCACCTCCGCCGATGTGGTGTATGCAGTACAAAGTGGTAATCTGTTACCGGAATGTGAGGGATATACTGGCCATTTTGAAGTACTGAAGACCTATCTCTCCCGTGACTATCTCTGGAACACGGTGCGGCAGATGGGCGGTGCCTACGGCTGCTTTATCCAGTTCAGTCATCTCAGTGGCAATTTTGCAGTGATCAGCTACCGCGATCCCCAAGTAAGAAAGACCTACGACAGCTACCAGGCCATACCTGCAATTATCACCAGACTCGATCTCCCCAAAGAGGTGTTACAACAGCTCGTAATAGGCACCTACGGAAATTTTACCCCTCTCCAGGGCCCTGCTGGCAAAGGACTTACTGCCCGCAACGAATATCTGAGCGGCATTAGCGTAGAATACAAACAGCAACGGATAGAGGAAATAATCAGTACCTCTGTGGACGACCTCCGCTCGTACGCTTCTGCCTTTGCCCAGATGATGCCTGACAGCCACCGGGTAGTCATCGGCAATCGGGCCAAGATCGATGCGGACAGTGATCTCTTTGATGTGGTTGCCGAACTGTGAGGAAAAAGCGAGACAGATAATCGGAAAAGCCGCCAGGCTTGGTCTTGGCCGCAAGAGGAGACAAGGACAAAAGGAATCTTGAATAGGTTTTTTTATTCAAGATCGAGAAAAGAGAACATCAAATGGACCGGCAGAGAAGAAAGAGGGGCCCCATTTTTCTTCTCTGCCCTGGCCAGGAGATTGGACGAAGAGGTTATTATTCAAGAGGACTGGAGGAGAAGACAGAATCATGACAAGCACACATTTTGACAAGGCCGCAACAGACTGGGATACCAAACAGCCAAGGGTTCAGCTTGCGGCAAAGATCAGCGCAGCCATTGCCAGACTCCCTCTGTCTGCGACAATGGATGCCATGGAATATGGCTGCGGTACCGGCCTGGTTGGCCTCTCCCTGGCCCCAACTCTTGGTCATCTGACCGCCATTGACACCTCTCAGGGCATGCTTGATGTCCTGCAGGAAAAGATAGTCGAGCAAGGAATCGCTAACGTCTCCCCTTTACGTTGCGACCTCCTGATCGACGACTACAGCAAGCGACACGACCTTATCTTCTGTGCCATGGCCCTGCACCACGTCCAGGAATTCGAACCCCTCTTACAACGCTTTGCCGGACTCCTCAACCAAGGCGGCTATCTTGCCCTGGCCGACCTGGCCCAGGAAGACGGCTCATTCCACGATCCATCAGCAGAAGGAGTCCATCACCATGGTTTTGACAGCGAGCAGCTCGCGGCTATCCTCAGCGCCGCCGGCCTGATCAAGATCAAAAGCGAAATCATTCACACCCTGATTAAAGGAGAGGGGGACGGCACACAGTATCCGGTCTTCCTCCTCAGCGCTCAAAAAGCTTGACATATCTATTTCTTTTCATCTCCAACCTCTTGCCGACTCTGCTGCAGGAATAGACGCCCTGGGGCAGATATGAAACGAGGACGCCCGTGGACATCGTTCCCCTTGATCTTCATTTTCACGGCTGGCTGACAGCACTCATCCAGCGAGTCAGGCGTGAAAACGGCCTGCTCACCCCTCCCCTCAACCGCCGCACATCCATCAAAGATATCATTGAATCCTTTGGCGTGCCACACACTGAAGTCGGATCCATCCAGGTCAACCGCCACCTGGTCTCCTTTGCTCACATTATTGAGGAGGAAAGCTCTGTGGAAATCTTCCCTCTTCAGCCACCGGTCAATGTCCTTGCCCCCTGCCTCCTGCGAGCAAAACCCCTTGCCGCCATCCGCTTCCTGGTAGACGCCAATGTGGGAAAACTGACCGGAAAATTACGGATGGCTGGTTTCGAGACCTTCTACGACCCCCAGTGGCAGGATGCGGAACTGGCCGAGATGGCCGAAAAGTGGCAGTGTATCCTCTTGAGCAGAGATCTTCAGCTCCTCAAACGAAAAAAGATAGCATTCGGACACTTCGTACGGGAATCCCTCCCCGCCAAACAACTGGCTGAAGTTATCCACTTTTATGGCCTCTCTGACAAAATCCGTCCATTCAGCCGCTGCATGCATTGCAATGGCCACCTGATCGCTGTGCCAAAACAGGAGATCATTGACCAACTTGAACCACTCACCCGGAAATATTATTACAGTTTTCGCCGTTGCAGTTCATGCAAGCAGATATACTGGTCCGGTAGCCACCGTCAGGCGATGAAAAAGACCCTCAAAGAACTGAGCCAGTATCGTCCACTCGTCTACTGAAGGCCAAGTGTTTCTTGAAATCCTCTACCCAGCCAGGATCTTAAGCACTCAATGCCACCCCAGGAAAGGGAACAGGTACAGTTGCTCCTGCGAAGACCTCCTCTTTTCAGGAAAAAACTGCTCCAACCCAACTGTCCCCCCCCCTGCTGTAACCTGCAAAAAAAACGTCCCTTTGCCCCTCACCAGGCAACAGGTTTTATCTCTAAGAGATCCTCCTATTCCCTTGACGTGGCCCTCTTAATATGGAACCATAGGCATAGCGGAAGATTTTGATTTCATAACACAACAGCTCCTATGCTGCTTCCTCTGAGACACGTTTAGAGGGACACCGTTTCCCGGTCAAAGAAATTGTGAAGGCTACAGCTGAGAGCTTTTTGGGAGCCATCTCCTTATGAGCAAACAAGCCGTCTGCGAAAGCAGTCAAAAATCGACATTCTTACTCCTCTTGATCCTCTTTTTTCTCTTCAATGCAGCGATGCTGTTTCGCGCCGCAGTAAACAGCCTTTATTTCATGGAGGATCCCGGAAAAGACTACTCCGAGATCACGGCCACCGTTACCGCCCTTCTCCCAGAGAACAATCCAGCAGCTCATGAAAAGGCGTTCATCACCCCTGTCTTCTCTTTTTCTTACCAGGGAGAGCCGATGACCCGCGAGGCTCCGGCACTTCACTATCCCCAGTTGGATAAGCCACCAGCATATCAGATGGGCGATGAAGTCCTTCTCTGGATCAACAATTATCGAGGAGAGATTATCCTGCCGCCACCGTTAAGCCAGAAAGATACGGGAATATCACAACTCATGATCAGCTTCCTCTCGTTTGTCCTGGCCATGGTTTTGTGGAAGGTTCGCAACCTGCTTGCCAAACGAAAAGCAACAGAAATTGTTTGCTAGCATCCTCCACCCATCCCGGTTTTATCGTCTCCAGGTCGAGCGGTTTTGCAACGCCATCAGCCCCTCATCTTTTCTTCGCCATACCGGGACGATAGAAAGGCCACAACAGAGAAAAGCGCCCGCTTTGTTGCCGTCCACTCGAGACCGACTGAAACAGGGCATCCTTATGAGTACACACAATTCTGTTGCCAGGGAATGTTTTCCCTTTCCCCTTTTCGCTTTTTCTTTTATTCTGTATCTTCCAAAATCTCCCCTTAATGGCCATATAATTCTTGGTGAAAGACAATACGGTCACAATTTCAAACTCTTATCAACTAAGAGACAAATTCTTAGAATATCCAAGTAAGAATCTAACCAAAGGAAACTCTTATGGAATACTCTTCTGAAGTAAAAGAAATGTGTACCCTTGCCCAGGGGACCAACCATGGGCCTTCGCCTATTCCCCAGGAAGGGGGATGGACTCAGGCCAGGGAAATAAAAGATATTCGCGGTCTGACCCACGGTATTGGCTGGTGTGCCCCGCATCAGGGGGCCTGTAAACTGACCTTGAATATCAAAGACGGTATTATTGAAGAGGCCCTTATTGAGACCATAGGCTGTACCGGAATGACCCATTCTGCGGCCATGGCCTCTGAAATCATGCCTGGCAAGACCATCCTTGAAGCCCTCAATACCGACCTTGTCTGTGATGCTATTAATACTGCCATGCGTGAGCTCTTCCTCCAGATCGTCTACGGACGCAGTCAATCTGCCTTTTCCGAAGGTGGCCTCCCGATTGGCGCGGGCCTGGAAGATCTGGGCAAGGGCTTGCGCTCCGTGACGGCAACCACCTACGGAACCAAACTCAAAGGCCCCCGTTACCTGGAAGTTACAGAAGGCTACGTCCTGGAGCTGGCTCTGGATGCAAACGATGAGATCATTGGTTATAAATTTGTTCATCTTGGCCGCATGATGGATGCCATCAGGAAGGGTGAGGATGCCAACAAGGCCCTGGAAGCCGCCACCGGAACGTACGGCCGCTTTGCAGAGGGTGTTAAAACCATTGATCCGCGCAAGGAATAAGGAGAAACCATATGGCACTGTTTGAAAGTTACGACAGACGGATCAACCAGATCACCCCTGTTTTAAAAAAATACGGCATAAAGAACCTGGAAGAGGCCAAAGAAATCTGCAACGCCTATGGCGTAGATGTGGCAGCAATCGTCAAAAAGATCCAACCCATCTGCTTTGAAAATGCCTGCTGGGCCTACACCCTGGGTGCTGCCATTGCTATCAAGAAGGGAGAAACCAAGGCCGTCGATATCGCCACCACTCTGGGTGAGGGTCTGCAGGCCTTCTGTATCCCCGGCTCTGTGGCTGACAATCGCCAGGTGGGTATCGGTCATGGCAACCTGGCCTCCATGCTCCTCCGTGAAGAAACCAAGTGTTTTGCCTTCATAGCCGGCCACGAGTCCTTTGCTGCGGCAGAGGGCGCCATCGGTATTGCCAAATCCGCCAACCGGGTCAGGAACGAACCACTGCGTGTCATCCTCAACGGACTTGGCAAAGATGCGGCCCATATCATCTCCCGCATCAACGGTTTTACCCACGTGGAAACCAAGTACGACTATGCCAACTCCAAACTGTCAGTGGTCAAAGAGACCCCGTACTCAACGGGAGACCGTGGGGCAGTACGCTGTTATGGGGCTGATGACGTACGCGAAGGTGTAGCCATTAACCATCTGGAAGGTGTGGATGTCTCCATCACCGGTAATTCCACCAACCCCACCCGCTTCCAGCATCCGGTGGCGGGAACCTACAAAAAGGAATGTAACCTCCAGGGGAAACGTTACTTTTCGGTGGCCTCAGGTGGTGGTACAGGACGTACCCTCCATCCGGACAACATGGGTGCAGGCCCTGCCTCCTACGGCATGACCGACACCATGGGCCGCATGCATTCCGATGCCCAGTTTGCCGGTTCTTCTTCAGTGCCAGCACATGTGGAGATGATGGGCCTCATTGGCATGGGCAACAATCCCATGGTTGGGGCTTCGGTGTCCGTGGCTGTAGCCCTGGAACAGGCCAGTTGATAACAGAAGTTTGTTGAGAGGCTGAAGACACTGGGGAAGAAAACAAAAATAGCCGGACGGTAGTGACGTCCGGCTATTTTTGTTTCTGCAACTCTGGCAGAGTGGTATGAGGAGAGCCCTCTCTCAAAGATCCTGTTGAATTCCACTCCTCTTTTCCCCTTGAAGGGAGGCCAGGATGGCCGCTTCGCAATCAGTCTGCTTAATGTTCCGCTTCTGGAGCAAATGACTCGGGGGCAGTGAGTTCAGGGCCAGTGGCCTCAGGGACAGTGGTATCAGGAGCACTTACCTCAGGGGCAGTGGTATCAGGAACACCTGCCTCAAGGGCATTGGTATCAGGAACACCTGCCTCAGGGACAGTGGTCTCAGGAACGCCTGCCTCAGGGACAGTGGTCTCAGGAACGCCTGCCTCGGGGACAGTGGTATCAGGAACACCTGCCTCGGGGCCTGTGACTGCATGAAGTTTAGTCTTCCCCTCTTTCCACAACTCTTTGCTCTTCTTTTTGGTGGAGTCCCACACCTCGACAGATTCCTCCTTGGTTGCATCCCACACCTTCTTTGAGGAGTCTGTAGTAGCATCTCCCACAGCACGGACAGCGTCCTTGATCTCATGCCCAGCCTTTTCCCACTTTCCAGGTTCCTCGGCAACAATCGTCTCTTCTGCCTGCAGATCTGCAACACCACTGACTAACCCCAAAAGCAGGGTCAACGCCAAAATTTTCATCTTCATCATAGACCTCCTTCATCTTTCTCTTCCCCTCTCAAGGAGAAGAAGCATTTAAATAATTGATGCATCCAACCGTTAATTTCGGCAAATCTACCGCCACTGCTCAGCATCTCCTCTTCACTCTGAATCCAGGGTGCTGCGACCAACTCCTGACGACAGTTGTCTATAAGTGCGGCGACACTGTCGCGAGTGGTTTCCAAATGAAACTGAAGCCCCAGGACATGATCCTTGTACAAAAAGGCCTGGTTGGCGCAGGCCTTGCTCGCATACAATCGAACCGCACCATCAGGCAGGGTAAAGGTATCACCGTGCCAATGAAAGACAGTAACCTCCTGGGGCAGGACAGGGCGGAGAAAGGCAGGAACATTCAGCGTTCGCACAACAGGAAACCAGCCGATCTCTTTTTCCGGGTTTTTCCGGACCTCTGCTCCCAGGACAGCGGCCAGGAGTTGGGCTCCGAGGCAGATACCAAGGATCGGTATGCCACGATCGATAACCGATCGTAAAAAGACTTTTTCCCGAACCAGCCAGGGATACGCCTCATGATCGAATACTCCCATGGGGCCTCCCATGACGACCAAACCGGCAAAGCAATCCAAGTCTGGAAAAAGTTCTCCGGCCCAGAGACGGGTGCAGCAGAGATCATATCCCTGTTCCAGCAACCACTCCTCCAGGGAACCCAGGCCCTCAAAGGGAACATGCTGCAGCCAATGTATTGTTGCCATCTTTTTCAAATCAGGGGATAGAGGTTATCTTTCAAGAACTGCGGAGGAGAAGGGGAGCTGATGCGGAAAGGCTGACTCCTCTCCTCCCCGTCCTCTTACAAAATCTGGCTGAGAAAAAGTTTGGTTCTCTCAGATTGAGGAGTATCAAAAAATGCATTGGGCTCATTCTCCTCGATAATCTCGCCCGCATCCATAAACAGAACCCGATTGGCCACGGTTTTGGCAAAACCCATCTCATGGGTAACGCACAGCATGGTCATGCCCTCATGAGCCAGGTCAACCATAACATCCAACACCTCCTTGATCATCTCTGGATCAAGGGCAGAGGTCGGTTCGTCAAAAAGCATGATGGAAGGATTCATACACAGACTCCTGGCAATGGCCACCCGCTGCTGCTGCCCACCTGAGAGCTGACCGGGAAACTTTTGGGCCTGGTCGGCTATCTTTACCCGCTCAAGAAAACGGAGAGCTGTGGCCTTCGCCTCCTTACGGGATTTTTTCTGCACCCAGATCGGCGCCAGACAACAGTTCTCCATAACCGTGAGGTGAGGAAAAAGATTGAACTGCTGAAAAACCATGCCTATGTCACGACGTACCCGGTCGATATGTTTGAGATCATCATCCAGGGTAATCCCGGAGACAATGATATCTCCCTGCTGATGTTCTTCCAGACGATTCATGCAGCGAATCAGGGTGGACTTTCCACAGCCGGACGGGCCGCAGATAATGATGCGTTCACTCTTATACACCTTGAGGTTGATGTTTTTCAAGACGTGAAAATCACCATACCATTTATTGACATCACGCAACTCCACCATCACCTCATGCGAGACCTGCTGTTGCGTCTGTATTTTTGTCATAGTACATCCATTAAAGCAAATTTAATAGATTCCTGCATCGTAAAAGGCCAACAAAACTTGATAGCTAGCGAGCATGTCCCGTATGCAGTTTCTTCTATAGGTACTGTGAAGACCTGAACATGGAAAAACAGGATAGCCAGTAAATGGCAGTCACAAAGACAGACCCTTCCACAGAATAACCGATCCACTTGACATCGGCAAAGGCCGACTGGACAACAGCCAGGAGGTCGAAGAGGGCAATAAAGATAGTTACAATCCCCGGAAATACCGATTTCAGGGCCTGGGGCAGAATGATAAAGCCGGCAATGACTGAACAACAGAAAATGGTAACCGCACCGACCAGTCCCTTTTTCGAAGTCCCCTCAATGAGCAGCCACCAGGGAAAAGACCACCACGACCCTCCAGTATTCCGAGGGGGGATAAAAAGCAAATATAAACTAGACTGTTAACCTGTTGGAAACGTACCGTGACAAAGACCCAGCCAGGCCCCCTCACCGGAACAGGTATCTCGCGAAGTTCGCAGCCAGTCGGCCTCAAACGGAGCCCAGTTAGGAGTCGGCGGTATGGTCTGGAAGAGTACCAAGAGCCCTATGAGAGTCAGGATGGAGTTGGCCAGCGATCAAAAGAGATTTTTCGCATTCAGCCCCCCAACACACCCACGGAATTGGCAGGCGGTGGCAGGGCAGGACTTGGAATCGTTATACAAACTGCCATCCTCTCACCTCTCCACCAGCAGAATCTCCATGTTGTACCAGTTCATAAAACCAGAAGTTTCCAGGAATGTCTATCAAAAGATTTTAAAATGCCGTCCCAACTGGGGCTCCCCCTCTTGCCTCCTCTTTTTAAGAGCTTTTTAGTAATTTTATGATAAAATTCAGCCATGTCAATCTCTTCCTCCCATACTATTCTCATTGTTGATGACAATCAGGTCAACCTGAATCTGCTCAGCAGCATTCTCCAGGGAGTCAATTACACTGTTATTGCGGCGAACAGTGCAGAAAAGGCTCTGGAGCAGATTCGAACCCGATCACCAGACATCATCCTCCTCGATGTGATGATGCCCGACATGGATGGTTTTTCTCTCTGCCGCAGACTGAAGGAGGATGACAGATTTTCTGATATCCCGGTAATCTTTCTCACCTCACTCTCTCGGAAAGCGGATATCGTCGAAGGGTTCAACGCCGGCGGGCACGACTATATCGTCAAGCCCTTTAACCGCCAGGAACTTCTGGCCCGGGTTCGTAATCATATCCATCTCTACGACATGCTGTTAGAGAACAAACGCCTGATCAAACTCTCCGAGGATGCCAGTCTTTCCAAGAGTGAGTTTCTGGCCTCCATGAGTCATGAGATCCGGACCCCCCTCAACTCCATCATCGGTATGGCCGAGGTACTGGCTGAGACCCCTCTTTCTGACGAGCAACGCAAGTATGTCAGTATCTTTCGTTCCGCCGGAGAAAGTCTGCTGGAGATCATCAACGACATTCTCGATCTTTCGAAGATCGAGGCGGGTCAGACCGAACTGGAAGCCATTGATTTTCACCTGCCTGCCCTCCTCAACTCTGTGGTCTCCATCCTCTCGGTACGGGCAGCTGAACAGAACAGTCACCTCTCCATCCATATCCATCCCGAGCTCCCGCACGCCATCAGCAGCGACCCCACCCGCCTGCGCCAGATACTGATCAACCTCGTGGGCAATGCGGTCAAATTTACGGAAAACGGTTCTGTGGAAATCACGGTTGAGATCAGTGCCCCACACATACTCCTCTTCTCCATCAAAGACGATGGCATAGGCATCCCAAAAGATAAACAAAAAATCATCTTTGAAAGCTTTACCCAGGCCGACTCCCTGACAACCAGGAAATACGGGGGCACCGGCCTGGGACTCACCATCTGCCAGAAGCTGGTAAAAATCATGGGCGGTCGCATCTGGCTGGAAAGCACAGCCGGTAAGGGCTCAATTTTCTACTTCACCATCCGCTTTAATCCAGCAACCAGCTTTCCCCTGCCGGTCCCTGCTGAACCCACGCCTCCGCTTAGCTGCCAGATCCTCAGTCCCGCTCGTATTCTTCTCGTCGATGACAACGAGGATAACCGCAATCTCCTTTGCCTCTATCTGCGCAACACCCCTTTCACCATCGATACCGCCAGCAATGGCCAAGAAGCAGTCAAGGCCTTTTGCAGCGTTCCATACGACCTTGTTTTTATGGATATCGAAATGCCGGTTATGGACGGCTACGAGGCAACCAGACGAATCAGAGAGAGGGAACGGGCCCAAGGCCTGAAAGCCACTCCTGTTATCGCCCTCACTGCCCATGCCTTTGTTCGTTTTCGAAAAAAATGTATGGATGCCGGCTGCAGTGACTACCTGACCAAACCGGTACGCAAGAACACCCTCCTGCAAACCATTTTCAAGCACCTCGAATTCCAGGAAGACAGCAAGGATAAAGAAGAATATATTGAATCCATATCTTCAACGCCAGGTAAGGGAAAAAACACCACGATCACTCTCGACAAAAAACTGAAAAAGCTGATTCCCCGTTTCCTGAAAAACAAACAGGAGGACGCAGCACGGATGCTGGAAAGCATCAAGAACAACAATATGCAAGAGTTACAGAAACAAGCCCACACCGTCAAAGGCACCTCCTGGATGTATGGATTCAAAGAACTTGGTGATAGCTGCCTCGAACTCGAACAGGCGGCCAGGGATTCCAACCTTGAGCTTGCCCAAAAGATTGCTCTGACCATCAGCAATTACTTGAACACTGTTGAAATCAAATACAGTGCTTCTGGTCCGCAAAAGAGTGACAAACCATGATCTTTTCTTTTCCATTTTCAATAACACACTGATAGAATAAGAAAACTTCATTCCATCCACATCAAAAAGGAGGCCCAGCCATGGGGCAGCAAACCCGTATTGTACTGATCGATGACGACAAAGATGCCTGTGAACTGCTGAAAATGCAGCTTGAAGATACAGGACGGATAGATGTCACCTACACCACCAACAGCGACGAGGCCCTGGCCGTAATTCTTCGGGAGCTCCCAGATCTTGCCATCCTCGACATCAACATGCCTGGCATCCATGGTGTCGAAATTGCATCCTCCTTGGCCAGAGAACCTTCGACATCGGCCATCCCCATCCTCTACCTGTCCGGTATGGTCACCCCCACCGAGGCAAGAGACCTGGCCAAAGGAGAAGGTGAATCCCTGCTCATATCAAAAGGATCACCAGTGAAAGAGCTTATTGCCGCAATTGACAACCTTACTGCTCCCTGAGCCTTGCCCCTTGCCTCCAATTCCCAAAAAAAGCACACGTTTTATTGCCATCGAGACCCTGTGCCAATTGCAAAGGAGCCGAAAGCCTGTCAATGGGCTCTTCACTAATCTGATATCCCAGTACAAAATCAGTGAGGCGGATCGCCAGCTGGCAACCAACATCATCTATGGGATACTCCGCCTCCGTCAATCGTTAGATCTCATCCTCCAGGAGCTCTGTACCCAGCCGCTGACAAAACTCAAACCCTTTGTCTACCAGGCACTGACTGTTGGCCTCTATCAACTTTTTTTTCTTGACCGTATCCCCGAATCCGCTGCCGTCAACGAATCAGTGAAGGCCCTGCAGGCAGCCCATCTCCCGAAAAAACTCCAGGGTTTTGTCAACGGGGTCCTGAGAAATTCCATCCGCAGACGAGACGAACTCCAGTCACTGCTGGCAAATTCCGCCCAACCAATCCTCAACCACCCCCAGTGGCTGAGCACACGCTGGCAAAAACGTTACGGCGCTGAAGAAACTATCCGTATCTGCCAGCAAAACAACAAACAACCTCCCCTGACCCTCCAGGTCAACGCCTGCCGCACTGAACGTGAGCTGCTGCTGCAGGCACTGACTGCCGCCGGGATCTCGTCACGGAAGGGGATCTACAGTGAAGACGCCCTGATTCTGGACGACTATCACGGCGGGGTGAACGGGCTGCCGGGATACAGTGAAGGGGCTTTTCAGGTCCAGGATCAGGGGGCCCAGCTCCTGGCCAGACTCTTTGGTCCCATGACTCCCCAAGGGGAATATCTTGACGGCTGTGCTGGGGTGGGCGGCAAGACCAGTGTCTTGCTTCAGCTTGGCCAAGCTGTCCAAGCCAGAGTCTTTGCTGTGGAACCGGATAAAGAACGCCGACAGACATTTCAGGAAAACATGACAAGGCTGCATCCGGAGCAGGCCGTTCCTCTTTTCTCTGACAGCCTCCAGGATTTCGGCGCCGCTTGCCAGACGCGCTTTCACGGAATCCTTCTCGATGCACCGTGCTCCGGCACCGGCGTTACCGGACGTCACCCTGATATCCGCTGGAACAGGAGAGCGGAAGATCTCCCCAGCTATCAACAGACCCAACTCGAACTTCTGCAGACAGCCGCATCACTCCTGCATCCGCAAGGGATACTGATCTACGCCACCTGCTCGCTGGAAGAAGAGGAAAATGAAGAGGTCATCAACTGTTTTCTCTCTGCCAAGCCAAATTTTACCAGGCAAGACTGTAGCAAGTTTCTGCCACCTGCTGCCCGTTCTCTCATCAAAAACGGTTATTTTGCTCCTCTGCCTGGACCGGACATAGACGGCTTTTTCGGAGCCAGACTGGTAAGGGAGTTTTGAGTAAAATTTTCAATGAAGAATCGTAGCTGCTATGGTACAGATATTGATTAGTAGACTTTCTTTCATCTTTTTTTGGAACAGGAACATATGGCTGAGATACGAAGCACACTAGACATGGTTATGGAGCGAGCGGCACGAATGGCTGCCCGGGCAGAAGATGTACCAGCCGACCAGGAAACGGAACAGAGAGGCATGCGCCTGGTTGTTGATTTCCTTGCTGGCAAGACCGCGTCACTCACAGAACTCTTAGAACAGGAAACTGCCTCTGAGCAGATGACAGTGCGGAGAGGAATGGCCAAGGTATTGATCCGCAATATTGTTCTTCCCCGAGACGAAGTCCTCATGGCGGGAAGCCTCACAGCCATTTCCGGACTCCTGGAACTAGGCGGTCCGGCAAGCGCAATGAACACTCTCTGTACCGAACTGAAACAGATACTGGAACAATACTCACAGCACAAGGAGCAGATCAAACAGCAACTCGAAGATGCCATGCGGGCTCAACTCAGTCAAAAACTCCAGGAACAGGGAATGACTGCGGAGCAGACAGCAATAGACCCGACCATGCACCCTCGGTTCCGTGAGGAGTGGGCACGAGCCCAGAGCGACCTTAACGCTCAATACACCCAGGCCATTGACCAGCGCAAAGAGATACTTCAGCAACGATTTTCCTGATGGCTCATTCGAAGCGTATAGAAAGCGTACAGGCCCTGCTGCGCCGGAAAAAAATCGATGCGCTGCTCGTTAGCCAGCCCCAGAACCGAAGATATCTGAGTGGTTACACGCCAATAGACCACAATATCGGTGAAAGTTCCGGTGTCCTCCTCATTCCGGCACGGAGACCCCCTCTTCTTCTCACTGATTTTCGTTTCCAGATCCAGGCCGAAAATGAAGTCTCAGACCTGGAGATCATGCTCTACCCCAAGGGGTTAATTGCCCTGCTCCACGAACTCCTGCCTGATCTGGCCATTTCCTGCCTCGCCTTTGAGAGCCAATATACCCTCCACTCCGTGGCCGCCCAGATGCAGGCCATGGCAGATACAATCGGCCTCACCCTCCTGCCTGTCAATGGTCTGATTGAAGAGATGCGCCTGATCAAGAGCGAGGACGAAATAGACAAGATCCGCCGCTCTGTGCTACTCAACGAACAGGTCTTTCAACAAATCTATGAGACCATAGTCCTCGGCCAGACAGAAATAGACATAGCCCTCTCTCTCGAAGCCAGCATGCGCAAGCTTGGCGCGGAATCGCCGAGTTTCGAGACCATTGTCGCCACCGGCAGACGCAGTGCTCTGCCCCATGCCATTCCCGGGCCGGTTGCCATTGAGGCCAACCAACCCTTGATGATCGACATGGGATTGCTCCTTGACGGGTACTGCTCCGACATGACCAGGACCTTTGTCCCCGGAACAAGGAACAGCAAATACATTGAGATCCACCGCCTGGTGCGCAAGGCCCAGCAGGCCGCCACCAACACCATCCGTGCCGGAATCAGCGGTGCTGCAGTGGATAAGGCAGCCCGCAGCATCATCTCCGATGCCGGTTACGGCGACTATTTCGGCCATGCCCTGGGGCACGGCGTCGGCCTTGCCGTACATGAAGAACCGCGACTTTCTTCCCGCAACCGCAAACACCTGCGGGCCGGCATGATTGTCACCATCGAACCCGGTATATACCTCCCTGACTGGGGCGGGGTACGCCTGGAAAACATGGCTGTTGTCCGCGAAGATGGATGTGAAATTTTAAATCAAGACACGACCTGGCTTGACATCTAGATGGTATTCAGCAACTGACTCACTTTTTTTATCCACCCGAGCCATTACGATCTATAAATCTCTCCCCCCACACTAACCATGAGCAAACGAAAATACTTTGTCCTTGACACCAATGTCCTGCTTCATAACGCAGAATCCCTGACCTCTTTTGCCGATAATTATGTCATCCTGCCCATGACCGTTATCGAGGAACTGGACAACTTCAAACGCCACAATGATGAGCTGGGGCGTAACGCCCGCCATGCCATTCGCCAACTGGATCAGCTCCGGAGTTCAGGGAGCCTCAAGGACGGGGTGACCATGGAAAACGGCGGCATTCTCAAGATTACGGTGGAAAAAAAAGATATGTCCGGAGCCCTGCTTGATATGAACGTCCCGGACAATCGCATACTGGCAGTTGCCAACAGCCTGCATCAAGAAGGCGAAACCGTGATCTTTGTCTCCAAAGATATCAATGCCCGCCTCAAGGCCGATGCCCTGGGTATTGATGTCATGGATTTTGAAAAACAGAAGTGCAACTTCGACGAACTCTATACCGGCTGGCGACAAGCATCTTTTCCCACAGAGATGATTAACCATTTTCATCAACAAGAGACGCTTGAGACAGAGGGCTTTGAGTTTCTCCCCAACGAATTTGTCCTCCTCCAGGACGAAATCAATCCCAAACATTCGGGCATTGGCCGAGCCACAGGCCCCAACACCCTGGTCCATCTCAATTCCCAATATGAACATGCCTGGAGCATTCATTCCCGCTCGAAAGAACAACGGATGGCCTTGGAACTCCTTCTTGATCCCGCGGTCAACCTGGTCACCCTTATCGGCCAGGCAGGAACCGGGAAAACGCTGCTCGCCCTTGCTGCCGGCCTCGAGTGCGTCCTTCACCGCGAGAGTTATGAAAAACTCCTGGTCTCTCGCCCTGTTATTCCCATGGGCAAAGATATCGGCTATCTTCCTGGAACAAAAGATGAAAAACTAAGCCTCTGGATGCAGCCCATATTTGACAACCTCACCTTTCTCATGCGCCATAATGGAGAAAGTGAAGACGATAGCAGTGTCCAGCAGAAGGTCAACAAACTACTCAAGGACCAACAGGTGGAACTCGAAGCCCTCACCTATATCCGCGGACGCTCGATCCCACGCCAGTTTGTTATTATTGACGAGGCTCAGAACCTGACCCCCCATGAAGTCAAAACCATTATCTCCAGGGCAGGCGAGAACACAAAGATGGTCTTTACCGGAGATCCGCAACAGATCGACAATCCCTATCTGGATTCCTCTTCCAATGGCCTCTCCTATACGGTTGAAAAATTAAAAGGGCATGATATATATGGCCATATAACCCTGAGTAAGAGTGAAAGAAGCCCTCTCTCTGCCATTGCCGCAGACTTCCTATAAAATAGGTTTATAGGCCGAATACTGAAGGCACCCCCAAAACATCTCGTTGCCTTTCCCTTCTGCCTACAGCCTGATCGCCGAGAAAAAATACTATGCGCCAATTTATCGTTGACGACCTCTCCCCCATGGAGCGGGACAATATAGACTCCTACCTGAAACGCAACCTCAAGTCCGGTCCCATGATCGGCCTCTACTGGATCGTCCTGCCGCCTGAAATCCTCACCGACATCCAAAAAGAGCATACCAATTGCGGCCCTTTTTATTTTGGTGTGGAGGTGGAAAAGGATGCGGTCCGCTTTGAACTGCTGGTGCGCAGCAATGCCCATCTTCATTGCGACTGTATTGCCCATGCCACTTCCGAGCAACGACAATATGTTCTTAATCTTATAGACACCATGTTGGAAGAAGAACTCATCCGCTCATGAAGAAAAGACCTCCAGAGGGAAGATCCCTCCAGACCGTTTCCTCTGGCCAAGGGAGGACAACTTTTAGCACACCACATTACCAGCCGGGGTGACCTCCGGCATTTTTTTTGATACTATAGCCCCTCATAGAGAAACAGATACGGAGACAAGATGAACACATCGGTAGATTCGACCCCCGCCTTCATAGAGAAAACCTATGAAAAGATGGCTGCAAACATCGCAATCGTCCGCAAACGACTGGGACGCCCTCTGACCTATGGCGAAAAAATCCTCTACGGCCACCTGGATAACGCTGCCGAGGCAGAACTTGTGGCAGGCAGTTCCTATATCAAGACCCGACCGGACCGCATTGCCCTCCAGGATGCCACAGCACAGATGGCAATCCTCCAGTTCATGCTTGCCGAAAAGGATGAAGCAGCAGTGCCGGTAAGCGTCCATTGCGACCATCTTATTCGCGCGCAGAAGGGTGCTGACAGCGATCTCAAAATCGCCCGCACGGAGAACAAAGAGGTGTACGATTTCCTCTCTTCTGCCTCTCAGCGCTATGGTTTCGGCTGCTGGATGCCGGGGGCAGGGATTATCCACCAGGTGGTCATCGAACAGTATGCCTTCCCTGGCGTAATGATGCTGGGCACCGACTCCCACACCCCCAACGCCGGCGGCATCGGTGCCTTTGCCTCGGGCGTTGGCGGGGCCGATGCGGTGGATGTCATGGTCGGCATGCCCTGGGAAGTCCTGCATCCCAAATTCACTGGGGTGCGGCTCAGTGGTGAACTCCAAGGCTGGGCTGCGCCTAAAGATGTCATCCTTAAAATTCTCGGCATGCTGACCTGTTCCGGCGGCACCAACCGTGTCTTTGAATACTTTGGACCGGGGGCAGCCACCCTTTCCTGCACAGGAAAAGCCACCATCTGCAATATGGGTGCAGAACTTGGGGCTACCACCTCAACCTTTCCCTACGACACCCATATGGCCGCCTATCTCAAATCGTGCAACCGTGGAGCATCGGCGGAAGTAGCAGACAGATATGCAGATCTCCTCAAAGCTGATGATGAGGTCCTGGCCAACCCGGAACACTACTTTGATCAGGTCATTGAAATCGACCTTTCCACCCTGGAACCACACCTGGTCGGTCCCCACTCACCTGACCGGGCTTCGACAGTGGCCAAGATGGCCGACTATGTGGAAGCGGGGGATCATCCGAAAAATATCACCTATGCCCTTGTCGGCTCCTGTACCAATTCCTCTTATGAGGATATGGGCCGCATTGCCGCCATGGCTGAACAGATAGCAGCCAAAGGGGCAAAATTAAAAATCCCCATGCTCATTACTCCAGGCTCGGAACAGGTGCGGGCAACCATAGAACGAGACGGACAACTGAAAAAACTGGAGGCCATCGGCGCGACGGTCCTGGCCAATGCCTGCGGTCCCTGTATCGGTCAATGGAAGCGAGAAGGAATCGAAGAGGGTTTTCGTAACTCCATCGTCACCTCCTATAACCGCAACTTTCCGAAACGAAATGACGGCAACTCAGGAACCAGTGGCTTTATCGGCAGCCCGGAGACCTGCCTGGCCTATGCCATGACCGGCAGTTTTGCTGTCAACCCCTTCACTGCTGAGTACCAGGCAGCGAACGGCTCTTCCTTCACCCTCATGCCTCCAGGCAAAGTGGACGAGGTTCCCTCTCAGGGACTGATACGGGACGAGACTGGTTTTCTGGCCCCCCTTAGTGACCACAGCGGGGTAACCGTCAAGGTCTCTCCCAACTCTGAAAGACTGGCCTTACTCCACCCATTTTCTCCCTGGGACGGCAAAGATTTCACAGGACTGCGCCTCCTCCTCAAGGCAAAGGGAAAATGCACCACAGACCACATCTCCCCAGCAGGTCCCTGGCTCCGCTTCCGGGGCCACCTGGACAACATTTCCAACAATATGTTCAGCGGTGCAGTCAATGCCTTCACCAACGAAACAGGGAGGGCCAAAAACCAGCTCACCGGGGAAATGCAGCCCTACAATGAACTCGCAAGAGCGTATAGTGCTGCCGGAGAAAGCTGGGTGGTGGTCGGCGACGCCAACTATGGTGAAGGCTCGTCACGAGAACATGCAGCCATGAGCCCCCGCCATATGGGGGGGAAGGCTATCATCACCCGTTCCTTTGCCCGTATTCATGAAACAAACCTCAAAAAACAGGGAGTCCTGCCCCTTACTTTTGTCGACCCGGCAGGGTACGAAGAGGTCAAAGAAGGTGATACCGTAGATCTCCTCGGAGTAGCCAAGATCGCACCCGGATCCACCATCACTGCCCGTTTCAGCCACCAGGACGGTTCTGTCTCGGAAGTAGCACTAAAGCACTCCTTGAACAAGGAACAGATAGACTGGTTCAAGGCCGGATCTGCTCTGAACTTTCTCAGAGGATAAGCAGCAAAAAGAGATCGCTGTCTTCTCAGCGACAGCCAGACAAAAAAAAGCGGAGGGAAGCCCCTCCGCTTTTTTTTATCAGTACCCCGTCATTCCTGTAACCGTTCAGCAGCTCCCTGCCTTCATGGGCTCAGGCCGGCGAAGCCATTGCCTGCTCTCCCCAGAGACCCGCCGCAACAAATGAAGGTGGGGTGCAGGTGCACTCTCAGCCGACAACTCAGTCGACACGCTCCATGGAACGACCGCAGCAGAGAGGAATGGCATCGCCCCCCTTGAGCTGCATGTATTTGTTACAGGTTGTGCAGATCACGGTACACGCTTCCACTGCTTTTTCTTCACTAAAGACAGTTCTTCCTGAGACGCCTTCGATGTGAAAACGGGCAAGATTCTCCTTAGATGGAATATACTCACCGATGGCTGTCAACCGCTTGTTATCGGCTGCACAATCAACAACCACCCGCCACAGCGTTTCCAGGGAAGCAGTTTCCTGTTCATTTTCCGGCA
>Ga0180007_10000136_pt1 | contig 133223 bp, 125 predicted proteins | sample MM_PC_MetaG_FD_121122 | JGI IMG/M metagenome (GOLD analysis project Ga0180007, IMG submission 121122) | Groundwater microbial communities from the Aspo Hard Rock Laboratory (HRL) deep subsurface site, Sweden - MM_PC_MetaG | ecosystem: Environmental > Aquatic > Deep subsurface > Groundwater...
CTCCGGCTAGGCCCGGTACGACTCCATGGCCGCGAGAGACTTGTCGAAGGCGCCGCCCAGCCTGACGGCGCCGGAGCCCGTCACCAGGAAGTCCTCCTCGTTGCGCACGCCCCCGAAGCCTACCCAGCGCTCGGCCTCCGCATAGTCTATGAAGGCCTCGTGCCTGCGCTCCGCCTTCCACGCCGCGATGAGGCCCTCTATGAAGTACAGCCCCGGCTCCACCGTGACCACCATGCCAGGCTTCAGGGGCTTGGCCATGCGCAGGCTCTTGAGGCCGAACTCCAGGCTCTTGGGCTGGCCGTCGTAGCCCACCCAGACCTCGCCCAGGTTCTCCATATCGTGCACGTCCAGGCCCATCTGGTGGCCTATGCCGTGCGGGAAGAAGCAGGCGTGCGCCCCCGCGGCCACCGCCTCGTCCACGTCGCCGCGCAGTATGCCCAGGCCCTCGAGGCCCCTCGCCACCGCGCGGGCGGCCGCGAAATGCGCCTCCCTGTACGGCGTACCCGGCCGCATCGCGGCCACGGCCGCCTCGCAGGCGGAGAGCACGACGCCGTATACCGCCGCCTGCCTGTCGTCGTAGCGCGCGCCTACGGGGAAGGTGCTCGTCAGGTCTCCCGCGTAGCCCTCGACGGTCTCCGCCCCGCAGTCGAGGAGGAAGAGCCCCCCGTCCGCCAGGCGACCGGGATAGCCGTGGTTATGCAGCACAGCGCCCTTCGTCGTGGCTATGGCCGGGAAGGAGGGCATGCCCCCGCCGGCGTAGGCCTGCCTATAGGCCTCCGCCATCATCCCGGCCTCGGTCTCGCCGGGCCTCGCGGCCGCCATGACGGCCCGGTGCATCGCTATTGACGTATCCACGGCCTTCTCGATCTCGGCTATCTCGCGGGCTTCCTTAATCTCCCGCTGCGCGACTATGGCCTGTATCAGGGCCGCGGACGCCGACGCCGCGATAGCGGCGGGGTCCTTCCCGAGGACGCCGGCCAGCTCCAGCGCCGTATCCGAGCGGTACGGGGGCGCGAACAGGGGCGTCCCCGAGGACGCCCGTACGTCGGCCGCGAAGCGTCCGCGCGCGGCGGCCTCGTCGGCCCCGCACAGGTCGCGGTACTCGGCGGGCCCGGGCCGGGGGCCCGTCCAGACCAGGTCGTCTATGGTGGACTCGTCCATGTACAGGACCGAGCGGCCGCTTCCCAGGTCCAGCGTCGCCGCCAGCCCGGGCTCCGCCGCGCCGAAGTAGTACAGGAAGCACGAGTCCTGCCTGAAGCGGTACGCGTTGTCCGCGTAGTTCATGGGGCTCTCCCGGTTGCCTATGAAGAGGACGAGCCCGTCCTTGACGCCGCGCGCCGCGAGGGAGGCGGCCAGGGCGCGCCTGCGCCCCGCGTATACCGATGGTTCGAACATGGGGACAATGCTACCCCGACAATCCAGGGGCGTCAACGGCGGACGCGGGAGCGCCCCCGCCCCTTCGTCAGTCGTCTATGAGGAGGCCCTTCTGCCGGGAGTCTATCGTGTTGAGGAGGCCCATCAGCTTGTCCTTCTCCATCAGGTCTATCAGCCTGGCCTCCACGAACTTCTTCGCCTCGTCGGAGAAGGTGCCGCCCGTGATGCAGTAGCCCTTGCCCGCCTTCAGGTCCTTGATGCGCGCGTGGAAGTCGCGTAGCACCAGCTCGCCTATCGTCCCCGTTGAGCGTATCATCCTGAACAGCACCACGTCGGACCAGCGGCTCGTCTCCACCTCCGCCAGGATGTCCGCCCAGTCGTTCTTCTGCACCGAGATGTCGGTGATCTTAATCTTGGCCTTGGGGAAGAACGACAGCGTTATCTTGCGGCACAGCGTTATGAAGTCGCTCGTGGCCGACAGGAGGTAGACCTGCAGGTTGCGGTTGGAGTTGAGCTCCTTGTACTTGGACAGCTGGGCCGGCGTGTCCTTGTAGTTGGGGTATATCTGCTGGATCTCGTTGAGGAGCGCGACGGCCTTGCCTATCTCCTGCTCCTTGAGGTAGGCCGCGGCCAAGCGGTACTTTATCTCCACCACCACCTCGACCTTGATGTCGGGGTGCCTGAGGCCCAGCTCGAAGTCCATGACGGCCTTCTGGAACTGCCGCTGGTTCAGGTGGATAGTCCCCGCGAACAGCGCCGCCGACGGCCCCAGCGCTGGGTCCGTGCGCAGGTGCGTGAACAGGCGTATCGCCTGCTCCTCCTGGCCTATCTCGTGGAAGCACTCGCCCATCGCGAACAGGCTCTCCTTGTCGTCCGGCTGCAGGTCAACCGCGCGCTTCAGGCAGGAGAGCGCCTCCTTGTAGTTCTTCACCTTGAACAGCGAGTGCCCCAGGTAGCGTAGCGTCATGGCGTGCTCGCCGTTCTGCCTGGCGGCCAGGCGCAGGTGGAAGATCGCCTTCTCGTACTGCCGCTTCTGGAACTCCAGGTAGCCGAGGTTATAGTTAGTCTCGAAGTCCTCTTGCTTGACGGCGTGCGCTATCACGAGGCCCTTGTACGCCTCGTCGAGCCGCCCCAGCTTCAGCGCCGACAGGCCGTAGCGCTTGTTTATCTCGAACTCGTCCATGTCCGGATTGCCCGCGGCCGCGTCCAGGAGCGTCTCGTAGGCCTTGAACGCCTTGTCCCAGGACTGCTCGCTATAGTACACCTCGCCTAGAGCGGATAGCGCCTCGGGGTCCTTGGGATTCTGCGCCAGCCGCCGGTTGGCTTCCTTGAGCACCTGGGCGTGATCCTTGGCCTTGATCCGCTTGCCCTTCTTGCCGCCCTTGCCGCCCTTCCCCTTGGACAGCACGGCGCCGCCCACGATGACGATGAGAGCCAGGAATATGACGACTATGACGACCGGGAGGAGATCCATGGGCTTAAGTATGGTCGCCGTTACATTATATTGTCAAGGAAGCCGCCCGCGCGCCCGCGGGGATCCTGATCGTCCCGTACGCCTTCACCGAGCTGCCGTCAAGCCGCCCGCGCGCCCGCGGGGATCCTCGAGCGCGCGGACGTGAACTACAGGAGATAGCCCCGAGGCCGTCACCAGGTTCCTATCGCTCACCGCCGGCAGATCAAGATAGCCATCCTGGCCCGCGTACTCGGCGGCGACCGTCCGTAAATACCCCAAGTCGTTGCTCGAGCTACCGACCTTTACCAATTCGCAATCGATTCCCTTCAATAGGAATCTCCTCGAATTCAGCTCCGCCGTTACATAGCCTATTTCCCAATCGGATAGCGTATCAAGGACGTACAAGAAAACCTTCATCCGTGGCTCCTCCTCGTTGTTTGTAGCCACAGTCTAGGCTCTATACACTAACAAGGCATGTCAGCGTATATGAATATTTTCGCACGTGTAGTTCGCCAAGCCTATAAACGATCCTGTCCAAAGTTCTTCCTCTTTGTAGCCAGAAAAAAGAGAGCTGACAAAATAAACAAGATAAGCCCCGCCGATATGCTACTCCATACGCATATCTCTAGCCTCAACCTAGATTAGCCCTCATTCTCAAAGCCTTATCCTGTCAATCCTGTCCCATTTTCTTAAAACTAAAAAGGCAAAAAAAAACCCGCCTCCGGAGTTACCGGAGACGGGCCGAGATTTCTACATCTATGGACTAGAGCCTAGTCCGGGCCGGAATTACCAGCGGTTGCCGTAGTCGCGGCGGGGCGGGCGCTCGTTGGCCTCGTTGACGCGCAGGGAGCGGCCGTCGAGCTCGCGGCCGTTCATGCCGCTGATAGCCGCCATGGCGGCGTCGTCGCTAGCCATCTCGACGAAACCGAAGCCCTTGGAGCGGCCGGAATCGCGGTCGATGACGATGTTGACGGACTGGACTTCGCCGTACTGGCCGAAGGAGGCGCGGAGGCCGTCCTCGGAGGTACCGTAGCTGAGGTTGCCGACGTAGAGTTTCTTAGCCATGAAAAGGTCCTTTTCCCGGATCTGTGCCGGGGATTGAGATAGTCGTGGAACGGATTCGGAAAAGGAGGCCAGAAAAAGAGCTACGCAGGGATGCGAGATTCGCCGGAAGGAGTGCGGAAGTAAGCACGTTATTAATTCGGCTAAAATCTAACAGATTCACGGTCCTCTAAAACACGATTCGTTTCCAACGCTATGGAATATACACGAAATAGAGAAGATTGTCAAAGGGGATTTTTTTTCACGCCGCCTACGAGTCGCCCGCCTGCCGGCCTACGAACAGCCATACTAGAAAAGCGATGAAAAGCGGTATAAAATAACATTTATAGTTCAAACGCCGAACAACTATTGAAAGAGGCCTGTATGATCAATAAGAAACTGATCCTATCCCTGGTAGCCGCGTCCGCGCTCGGCCTGTCCGCGGGCGCCCAGAGCTACTCCTTCACGCCCGACGTGACGATACCGTCAGAGACCGAGGAGTTCACCATAGGCGCAGGCGGCGAGGCCACGCTCTCTACCGATATAACCTCGAGGATACTCCTCGACTTCGGCTACAACTCCGAGCACTTCGCCTTCATAGCCGCCACCTCGTTCCGCCAGGACGACGACTACTCGCCCGATGTCGCCAACTTCCCCGACGGCACCCTGTTCGACAGCTACTTCATGATGGACCAGGGCGGGCTAGTGTTCCGGGGCCTGGGCATGGAGCTAAAGGTCGGCCGCTTCGAGCACGGCGACGCCGTAGACTCGCCCTATACCCTCTTCATCTCCTCCAAGCGCAACCCCGCGGTCCTGGCCAACTTCCGCTACGAGAACGACTTCGCCTTCTACGAGACCCGCTGGATAGAGCTCAACAGCCGCTCCGCGGTATCCACCCCGGCCTTCACGACAGGCTTCCCCGACAGGGGCGCCCAACTCAAGACCTACGGCGTCAAGCTGGGAACCATGCGCTTCGGCTTCCAGGACGCCGCCGTCTATACCGGCCGCTCCTTCGACCTCGAGTACTTCGTCAGCCCCATGCCCAACTACCTCATCCAGTACGTCAAGGGCACCACCGGCCGCCCCTGGTCCACGGGCAGCAACGAGAACGACATCATGGGCTTCTTCTGGGACTGGCAGGCCAGCGACGAACTATACCTGGACGCCCAGGCGCTCATAGACGACATGAACGTCTTCGGCGCGGGCGGCACGCCGTTCAATCCCTGGAAGGCAGCCTATTCGCTTGGAGCCTCGCTCGACACCGGCATAGGACGCTTCGGCTTCCACCACGCGCTGGCCACCAAGTACTGCTTCAGCACCACGAGCGACGCCGACCCGAGCCTCGCCTACCCCTGGGCCTACTACCCGGACACCCGCTTCTACCTGGCGAGCGGCGAGCTCCGGTCCATAGCCATGGAAGACCTGATGATAGGCTACTACAACGGCGAGAACAACATGGCCTTCAGGCTGGACTACTCAGGCTCCTGGTCCGGCTTCGATATAGTCTCCAACCTGGAATTCGTGCTCTCGGGCCCCAAGTCCCCGGCCAACGCCTGGCATGCGGGCGGCTACACGGCCGGCACGAAGCTGTTCGACTATTCCCTCATAGAGAAGAAGCTCGTGCTCGAGGCCCAGGCCTCCAGGCGCTTCGGCGACTTCCTGGCCTTCGTGACCGCTCGCGCCGGCGTCGCCATCAACGCCTTGGAGCTCCAGGCCCCGTCCGATACACTTACGGGCGTGACCATCGAGGATAACGCCTGGATATGGCGCCCCGGCGACGATACGGATTATATATGGTCAATAGGCCTCGGGGTGCGCTACGATATACCGGTGATGAAGGCGCTAAGGAAATAACCAGAGGAGACCGCCAGTGACGCTCACGAGGATACGAAGGACCATAGGCATCGCCCTTATCGCGTGCGCGTCATCGGTCGCTACGCTCCAGGCCCAGAACAGCCAGGCCCTGCTCGATATCGACTCGAGGGCCTACGGCTACATGGAGGCGGTCTTCCTCGAGCGGGGACTCGCCGCCCCCAACCAGGCCCGGCCCTGGTCAATAGAGGAGCTTCGCTTCGAGCTGGCGCGAATAGACCGGGCCGGGCTCTCGGAAGCGGGGACGAGAGCGTACGACTACCTTGCGGAGCTCGCCGACGCGCGAGGCCTTGAACCTACGCTGCAAGGCTCCGCCGGCATAGCCTTCAGCCCGGAGGTCTTCGCGCGCGCGCGCCTGGCGGGCGACTCCAGCTATAGCCCCGAAGCGTACGAATGGGACCACGGCTACGAGGAGCGCAAGCCCGTCCTCGAGATACCCCTGGATTTTTGGCTAGGGGATTCCTTCTACGCCATCATGGATATAGTAGGCAAGGAAGAGCACGCCACCGTTGGAGAGGCGGACAACTACTCCAACCTCATCTTCGACGACCCCAACGCCCGCATAGACCTGTACTTCCCCTTCAAGGCCTATACCGCGCTGGGCGGGCCCGGCTGGTCGTTCCGCTTCGGCCGCGACTCGCTGTCCTGGGGCAACGGCAGCACGGGCAATATGCTCCTGTCCGACTGGAGCGACTTCTACGACTACGTAGGCATCGCGTTATTCGGCAAGAACGTCAAGCTCAGCTCCGTCTACACAGTCTTCGACTCCTACGACCCCAAGACCCTCGCGCAGACCGCCTATTCGGCCTTGATAGCCCACCGCCTGGACCTGCGTTTCTTCGACAGGCTATTAGTCAGCGTCAACGAGTCCGTGACCTTCGGCAACGACGAGCCGGAGCTGATACGCGACCTCAACTACATGATGATATTCCACAACTGGACCATACCTACGCGCACTAACTCCCTCCTATCGGTAGAGGTAAACTATACGCCGTGGCTATGGTTCGAGCTGTACGGACAGGTCGCCATGGACGAGTTCATGACGCAATACGAATCCGATCGCGGCGGAAACGGCGGTCCGCCTATTTTCGCTTATATGGCCGGCGCCAACGGGACCTATCCGCTTGGGCCGGGCTATCTCAAGCTAGGCCTTGAATGGGCCATGACCAGCCCCTGGATGTATAATAGGAGCGCCTCGCCATACTACTACAACGTACGGCATTACTATTCATTGACTACCGATAATTGGGAGAATAGTATCAAGCCTATCGGTTACCGCTACGGCCCCGACGCCGTCGTCTGGAACGGCAAGGTCTCCTGGGACGTGCCAGACGGGCTCGCCATAACCGCTGAGCTGACGTACCTTCAACGAGGAGATAAGACTATAGCCGACGCCTGGAATCCGCAGGCGACCGATATCGCCCCGAGCGGCGTGAATCCGGAGCGCTCCTTAACGATAACGCTTGACGGCTCGTACCCAGTATTGCCGTGGCTCGAGGCCGGCGCGGGAATAGGCTTCATATCAAAGCGAAATATAGGCCATGCAGCGGAGGCCTGGAGCGACGACCTGGAGTTCAGCCTCTTCGCGACGGCAAGGTACTAGCTCGAGATAGCCTTTAGAGGCCCTCGGCCTCGGCGCGCTCCACGGCCGCGAGGGATCGTTCCTTAACGTAGTGGAGCACGATGAAGAACGCCAGCAGGGCCGCCCACGAGGCTATTACCAGAGCGAAATGGAGCATGGGCTCGACGAATAAGACGCTGATAGCCACCGCGCCCAAGCCCATGCATATCGCATAGGCCACCGCCAGTACCGCCCTCGTCCCCAAGCCCAGCCTCAGAAGCTTATGGTGGAAGTGCCAGCGGTCCGGGCTCATCACCGACACGCCCTTACGGGTACGCCGTATCATCGCGGCGAACACGTCGAAGATAGGCAATAACAGCACTGTTATGCCGTCCCAGAACCAGAACCCTCCGCCCCCCATCCTATCCAGGAGAGGCAGTACCGCCAACGCGAAGCCCAGGAAGGTGGAGCCGGAGTCCCCCATGAATATCTTGGCCGGCGGGAAGTTATAGAATAGGTAGCCGGCCAGGGCGCCCACGAGGGCCACAGCGGCTATCGCGGGCGTATCGAGTCCGCGGCCCAGGAGCATGACGCCCAAGGCGAAGGCGCCTATGATGCTAATGCCGCCCGAGAGGCCGTCCATGCCGTCTATCATGTTGAGGGCGTTAATGACGCCCACTATCCATAGCACCGATAGCGGATAGGACAGGTATCCCAGTCGCAGCTCGCCCGCTACCGGGATATAGATAGACCTGAACCTGTATCCCGCCGCGACGACAATGATCGCCGCTAAAAGGTGCACGACGAATTTCAGCTTGGCCCTGAGGTCCTTAAAATCATCAAGGAGCCCCACGACGTGCACGAGGACCATAGCCAGCCCTACCGGCCAGAACGCCAGCGCGTCCTTGGCCGAACCAGTAGAGAAAACCGACACGAGAAGGAGGGTCGCCGCGAAGGACCAGAAGATGCCGACGCCTCCCAGCCTGGGTATCTGCCCGGTATGTATCTTGCGCTCGTTGACCGCGTCGAACCAGCCGCGCCGCCTGGCCACGAAGATTATTGTGGGAATAGCGACTATATTAAGGATACAGGCTACGAGCCCCGCGTACAGATTTGCCATCATGACCGTCCATCGATTTAAAGGATCTTTAAGACATTGTATCGCGCACGCAAGCAGATCGCAAGGCATGGGCGCATCATTGGCGCACCTAGTGTTCATTTCGTGAACGTGCATTAAAATATTAAACCCGGCTAATTAGCCGGGTTTCTAGAATCAAGCCTCGTCTATGCTTTTCTTTTCTTTAGGGCCAGCCGTAGTTTTTCCATCGCCGCCGGATCGGCTTTGACGTTCTCAACGTATTGCATTATGAAGGCAATTAAAATAGCCAAGAAGAATACGCAGAAAATAAGTATCAATCCTTTTTTCTGGATATCCCTTTGAATCGCTTTCTTGTCTATCTCGGCTTTCATCACGAAGGGCTCCCGTAAGACGGTAATAGGAGAGGCCTGTTCGGTTAAGTAGGTTTTAATAAGCGAGTATGGCTCGTAACCCTGCACTATCGTAATGCCGACAACCTCGGTAGGCTTCTCGATGAGGAGCAAATTCTCGAAGGCGTCGATCTTATTAAGCGCGAAGGGATGTATGTACTCGCTTAGATTTGCGCTTACTATCCTGGATATCTCCCCCAAGAACAGCTGGGCTTTATTAGAGTCCCTGTCGTAATATGAAATAGTACCGACCCCTCCTGAAAGCGCGACACGGTACACCGTTTGGTCCTGTTTTAGAATTTTACCTGATTGAGCCTTATTCTGTAAAATTCTCCTCCGAACGGCGAAAATCGCCTTATCCTCGCTAACGGAGGCGTCAATCCTGCTCTTATCCTCTAGTTCGTCGTACCCAGCCGCTCGTAGAGCCGCGAGGATATTTACCGGATCGTTCAGGGTCTGAAGGATATAATTGGAGCTCTCGCCTTCGCCGAGAATGGCCTTGAGGGCGGAACTAAGCATAAAGGTGGTCGTAGCCTCGGCTATCTGCTCGCGCTCGGCCTTGCCGATTTTATAGGCGGGGTAAACGAAATTGACGATTATCGCTACTGAAAGCGCGCAGATTACGCTCCATAGCAATAGCTTCCTGTGCCTTAGGACGACGGCCACCAGGTCAATTAACGATATCGTATCCTCGTCGCTTAAACGATTAGCTTCAGGATCTTCAGACATTACGCTGCTCCTCCATAGTTATTGTATGCGTATATCAGAACGAGACGGCCATTTCAAGGCCGAGGGCGATAGAGACGAGGCGCTTTGCCGGGTCGTCGTTTGCTAGAATAAAATGCGTCCCGGCTTCGCCATACACCACCGGTACGGCGACAGTCACGGTAATAAATTTCCATGGCGACCACGTAAGACCGGCCGTCACGGTTCCAGATCCGTCAGAGAGGGCGTGTAGCCACTGGGCCCCGAGGTCGACCGGCGTATCGAACACATTATTAAAGCCTACGGCCAAGCCGGCGAGGTGCTCGGCTTCTCCGGCCGCGGCGCCGGTATAGTAGTACTCACCGTACAGCTTTACGTCTTGCCATTCCTTGAAAAATCCGGCGAGCGCTCGGAAGTACCGCGAGCCGTCGCTTTCATGTAGAACCGCGTCGGCCAGGAGATCGACGCCTAATACGACGCGCTTAACGGAGAGAATCGCGTTCAAGCCCTCGTCGACCTGATAACGCCCCCCTAGCGACAGCATGGTTCCCCAAAGCACCTGATCGGCCTTTAAGGCATAGCAAACCTGCTTATACGAGGCGAGCGTACCAGACTCGAAGTACCCGCTCTTCATGAGCCCTATAGCCGACACCCCGTTTAACAGCGTCGGTAGGCTTGCCCGCAGGGCGAAGCCGCTGCTGGCGTCTGCCATGATGTTAGTAATGGCCTCGAATAGCCTTCCTTGGCCCCAGGTTACGCTATGCTTACCCATCCTGATAAACACGTCGCCTAGCCATGTGTAGTCAATGAAAAGCTCGCTCAAGGCGAAGGCCGGCCAGGTATACGAACCGTTGACAGGGTCTATGCTCGTGGAGACGGTACCGAAGAGGCGAAAATCGGGGTCTGGACGGGCATCGAAGCTAAGGGTAACCGTCGAGACGAGCCCTACCGTGCCGTCAAAGCCTCCTAACAGGTCTCCGAGCAGGGGGTACCGCGTCCAACCGGCTATGGCCCCGCCCTTGGCGTTGAAGGAGCCGGAGAAGGCTATGGTATCCTGGGTCACGAACCGGCTAAGGTGGTCGGTGGCGGGAACCTCCGCTATGGTGTCTTCTACCGGATCGCTAAAGAGATCGTCGAGGTTCTCTTCCTCCTGCGCGCCTAGGCGCAGGACAACCAGGACCAATAATACAAGAACGAGTCGCGAGCGTATTCCAGGCATCACTTGGAGACTCGCTCCAGGTATTCCTTGGTGTAGACTGAGTCCGGCAGGATGGCGAGGGACGGTTCTTTTATGGTTACCGTGGTCCGCTCGTACTCTATCCTGTCGCCTATCTTCCTGGCCTTGAGGTGGTCGAGTATGACCATGCCGGCGGCCACCCACTTGTCGCCTACCTTCTGGTAGCTAGGAATGGCGCTGGTGCGCATCAGCTGGCCGGAGAGGCTATAGTCCTCCATCTTGCGCACCAGGTAGTCGTCGGTAACCCAGATGCGCATACGCGGGAAGGACACCTTGTCGTTAGTGGCCTCCAGGTCGAGCACGGTACAATCGAATTTCCCTAGCTTCTCGCGCTTTCCGGAGACGGGCCTATAGTCGCTAGAGAAGTTGGAGCGATTAAAGTCGGAGTTCCTGAAGCTTGAGTTCTGGAAGCGCTCCTTGGCGCTGGTAAAGGTAAAGACCCTGTCCACGGGGTCGTAGAGCCATAGGTTGTCGTCAATCTTCAGGTAACCCTTGCCCTTGTCTATGGCCGGCTCAACTATAAGAATAAGGTACTGCCCCGTCCTGTCGCGGCGGAACATCGTGGCCGTCGTAGTGGACACGGCGCCGCCAGGATCGCGCTTGTCTATCGTATATATAGCCGACAAGTCGTGCCCCTGGAAGGTCACGGTGTCGTCCACCCTCTTTAGCGTCGCGGATAAGTCTCCGCCTTGAGCGGACACGGGAACGGATGCTACCGATACACATAGCATTACGGCAATTCTACTGGAATATTTCATGCGAATCCTTCTGTATTGATAGTTTGCCTAGTAAACACCCTCGTAGGCCGCTGGTTTCAAGCCTCGCTACGCATCGCGTCGGCAGGACGAGTACTAGCAGCCTGCCTGGCCGGTCCCAGCGCCGCTAGCGCCACCGAACCGACCATCAGGGCGAGGTTCCCGGCTATGACGCGGGCGTTCATGAAGAAGGCGAGGCGGCCGCGCCGGGTAAACATGCCGGCCGCGGGAACGGCGCTAAGGTCGACAAGGCCCGCTATCCATAGTAATAGCGCGCCTAGGAGGAACCCCGCCAGAGAAGCGACCAGGGCCAGGCCGATAGCCTCGTATAAAAACAGCATAAGCACGCCGGGGCGCCCCATCCCGAGCGCGCGCATCGTGCCAATCTCCTTGGTGCGCTCGTAGACTAGCACCCGATAGGTGTTGACGATGCCTACCATGACGATAAGCACGAAAACAACCAACACGAAGTACGTAATAAGCAAGAATGCGTCTAAGAGGTCCTTAATCTGGGCTAAATGGGCATCCAGTGTAAGTACCGCTATCTTCTGCCCGGCAGAGTCCGCGGCCATCGCGGCATAGAGCGCATCCTTCGTAGCCAGTCTCGAGTATACGGAAAACTCGGTGGATAAGGCCAGGCGCGCGTCCTCCGCTAGCCTATCAACGTTAGCTCCTGCCGCGGCATAGAGCGCTATATCGGTCGCCGCGTCGGGGGCCCTCAGTATCAGGCGGTTCAGGTCCTCGTTGCGCATATACGCCACGTAACCGAAGAGGCTCGTCTCCTCGAACACGCCGCGAACCACGAGCGTGGCCGTATTATATTGGCCGGTATCGGTAGTCAGGTACAGGTTTACGTCGTCGCCGACTCGCGCGCCCATGAGGCGGGCGGCGGATACGCTAATCAGGATGCCGTCTCGGCCGCCATCGCCTAGCATCGCGTCTATAGAACCTTCCTTGAAAGCAAGGTTTTGTAGCTCGTCCCGCTCTACGGCGAAATCAATGCCGACGAGCTTACGCTGTCGTACCGTCTCGCCACCGAAGAACAGCGACGCGTCGGTCCTATTATAGGACGTCCGCCTGGACATGGTCCGCACCGGCAATCGGGCGGCAAATAGCGTAGCCTCGACGCGCGCAGGATCCTCAAGGCCGTTGGCTCCGTTTACGTAGCCTATGACGCTGACGTGCCCGGAGAAGTAGCGAGAGGCCTTGGCCTTGACCGTATCCATCGCGCCGTAGGCGGCGCCCGAGAGCAGGGTAATGAGGGCGAAGCCGAGCGCCACGGCCAGGGCTATCATCATGTAGCGCTTTCGCTGGAGCGCCAGGTTCCGCATTGCAAGGAAGAGGGTCGCCATGATCATTTTCCGTTCATAGCTGCTACGGGCTGGACCCGCATGGCCAAGCTTACCGGATAGACCCAGGCGCACGCGCCTACTATACCCGCGAGCAGTAGATGCCTGGCGACGCTCGCGCCACTAGCCAGGGGCCGGATTACCGTCCCGCCGAACATCGATATTAGAAGCGGGTTGGCCACCCTGATACCGATGTGCGACAACCATTTTGCGAAAATCACGCCAAGCAGAATACCCGCGAGCGCCGCGCCAAGGGTCAGGATCATAGACTCCGCTATGAAGAGCCGCCGAATGAACGAGGCGCCTGCGCCGAGGCCGCGCATGGTTCCTATCTCGGAGCTACGCTCCAGCACGGATATGACCAGCGCGTTCATTATGACGAGCACGGCGCCCAAGGCCACGAAGCCGAGGCCGACGTAGAACGCGGCCTGCACGGCGAACAGGGCCTGGGCGCCCGTCCCCGCCGCGCCACGCCAACCCATGGCGCGATACGGAAGATCGAGCGTTTCGATGTACTTCCTCAGCCTCCCGACTATAGCGTCGCCCTGTCCTTCCGTCGCCTTTATAAGAGCGAAGCTCCAGGCCGCGGCGTCCGTCATGACGAGGGCGTCGCGGGCCCCGGTATCGGCCATGGAGGCCTCGACGTCGGCCAGGGTCAGGCCCGTTCCGGCATGAGCCGAAACGTCCACAGCGTCGGAGAAGAGGTCGTCGAGGTTAAACCCTTCGTCTGCCGCCGGCTCTATCGACGGCCTATCCCCGCGAGCGTACCCGAGGGTATAATTCGCGATAGAACGGACAATGACGGGGTCGGCCAGCACTACGCGATCGAGTGACTCGGAAGAGCCTACGTAGCGATGCGCCCCGGCGAAGCTGCCCTTCTTGAGCCTGAAGCTGCCGCCCGAGTACATGCCGAAGACTATCTCTTCACCAATCCGGAGCGGCCGCCCGATAGCCAGCTCTATAGAGCCGGCGAGCGCGGCGTTAATAAAGACGCCGCCGCGCGACAGCTCGGACACGTCTCCGCTATCGACCTGGATATCGGAGCAGACCTCAAAGTACGAGCCCGGGTCTACGCCGAACACGGGTACGTTTATAGCGTACCCCCCTATCCGCATCTGCGCGAGGCCCGAGACGAGAGGAGTCCACGCCTGTACGCCGTCCATTCCACCCAGGAGCCCGGCTAGCCTGGAATAGCCGTCCATGGGCGGAATAGCCTCGTAGTCGCTGACAATCGGCACCTCGCTGCCGAAGAGGCCGAAGGAGGTCTCCGATCGGGCGGCTATGACAGCGTCCCCGGTCAGGCTGCGTATGTAGGAGGCCTCGAGCCCGGAATTAGTGCTCTCGAAGACGGCGTTGGCTACGAAGAGGGCCGCCATACCCACCGCTATCAGGAAGCCCAGGAGGAGGGTCTTTCGCAGGTGCCTCGCCAGGTTGCGCGCGGCCAGCTTTAATACCAGCATGGCGGGAAGTCTATACGATATCCGACCTACGGGTATAGTTCCTGTCCATCCAGTTCTGGTACTCGCCAGAGCGTACGCGGGCGATCCACCCGGGGTTTTCCAGGTACCAGCGGACGGTTTTGCGGAGGCCCTCGTCGAAGTCGACCGATTGCCTCCAGCCCAGTTCGCTCTTGAGCTTGGAACAGTCTATGGCGTAACGACGGTCGTGGCCGGGGCGGTCCTTGACGTAGGTGATTAGGGAACGCAAGTCCGAAACCTTTTTACTCGCTTCTTCCGCCACGAGCTCTATAAGCCTATCGAGGAGCTTTATATTCTCCCACTCGTTCTCGCCGCCGATGTTGTAGGTCTGACCCACGCGGCCTTTCGTCATGACGGTCCAGACGGCGGAGTTGTGATCCTCAACGTACAGCCAGTCGCGGATATTCTTGCCGTCGCCGTACACGGGCAGAGGTTTGCCTTCCAGCATATTCAGGATCATCACCGGGATAAACTTCTCGGGGAACTGATAAGAGCCGTAGTTATTGGAGCAGTTGGTTAGCGTTATCGGCATGCCGTAGGTATGGTGGTAGGCCTGAACGAGGTGGTCGCTGGAAGCCTTGCTGGCGGAATAGGGAGAGCGGGGGTCGTAGGGCGTGTCCTCGGTGAAATACCCCGTCTCGCCCAACGAACCGAAGACCTCGTCGGTGCTCACGTGGTGGAACAGGACGTCGTCCCTCCCCTTCCATGCGTTTCGGGCCACGTCCAAGAGGGTAAAGGTGCCCATCACGTTGGTCTTAATGAAAGCCTCGGGGCCGTGTATGGAACGGTCGACGTGGCTCTCGGCCGCGAGGTGGCAGACGGCGTCAACCGCGTAATCGGAGAAGACCTTCTCCACCGCCGCGCGGTCGCATATATCGGCCTTGACGAAGAAGTAGCGAGAACCGCCGTACCGCTTCTCTATGTCGGCCAGGCTCTCGAGATTGCCGGCGTAGGTCAGCGCGTCGAGGTTGACCACGCGGCCCTGGAAGCCCGACTGCCCGAAGAGGTAGTGGATAAGGTTTGAGCCGATGAACCCGGCTCCGCCGGTAACGAGGACGGTCTTAAAGATACGCATGGAAAACTCCTATTACAATAATCATTAGCAAGGCAAGAAAGCCGGTGCTTGCCTATTTTTTGATAGCAATCTAGGAAGCCTAGATAAACGGTTCTAGTTCCCGGGGCGCCGGCGGAAGGTCCTTAAACCAAGTTTTCCAGGCGCTTGAGGAGGGGTTCAGGACGGATACGATGGTCAGGAGTATAAGCTTTAAGTAGTTGAACAGTCCCGCGTGGTCAACGTACCAACATTCTAGGGCGGCTTTGTAGGGGGCGATAACGTTCTGGTGAAAAGCTTTTTTGTCTTCGAAATTCTGGAGGATCTCCTCCTCGTTCCTAAAGACAACGGAGCCGATGCCGGTAAGGCCCGGGGCGGCGTCATAGAGCTTCTCCTTGGCGTAGGCCGGGTAGCCCTCGAAGTGCTGGCGGACGGTGGGGCGGAAGCCGACGACGCTCATTTGGCCTATGAAGATGTTTATAAGCTGGGGCAGCTCGTTTATCTTTGTCTTTCGGAGGAATTTGCCCATCGGAAGCATGCGAGGGTCGTTTTTGTCGGTATACAGTCCGCCGGGCAGGTTAGGCGAATCCAGGAGCATGGTGGCGAACTTGAAGAGGTCGAAGTCCCGGCCCTGGCGGCCGACGCGGCGCTGGCGGTAGAAGATGTAGTGCTCGCCTGATAACTTGAGCGCAAGCATGACGGGCAGCATGAAAGGTAATAGCAGCACCATAGCCAAGAACGAGAACAGGATATCGAACAGTCTGGTCATCATCACATCCTCCCGTCCAGGAACTTTCCTGTTTCCTTGTGGTTGAACTCGGGGATCATGGTGTTAAACAGGCCTATGAGGTCGCTACGGCTCCAGGCGCCCCGGGCGCGTAACTGCCGTATACGGAACTCGAAATGCGCCAGCTTGGCCTCGTCGTAGTCCGGCTTGTTCTTGATGATGCCGAGGTTCTCGAAGCGGGCCATGTCCAGGGTCTCATCGTCCGTGTAGAATTCCTCGAAGTCCTTCTCTCCGGTGGTGTCGCTGGAGAAGAAGTATACGGGCCACTTGCGCTGGGGCTTAAGCTCGGCAACGCGGGCCCTGGCCTCGTCCTCGGTGGCGCAGTGAACGGGTTCATAGCCCGCGCGTTCCAGGTAGCGTTCCGCTATCTGGCTGAATGTAATGAGGTTCAGGCCCTGGTCGAGCTTGGGGAAGAAGACGTCCCGGTTGTCGCCTAGGAGGCAGGAGCAGAGGCACAGTTCGCCAGATTCCTGGGGGGTAACGAAGTAGCGGCGCACGTCGTTAGGAGCGGATAGTGGCTGGTCCTTCTCCATGCGGCGGTTGAAGCCATAGAGGAGGCTACCGTCCGAGAAGGCCACGTTCGCGAAACGGGCGGTTGAGACGGGCATTTCAAGGCTGCGGCGCATCAGGAACATCTCCATGATACGCTTGCTGGCGCCCATCATGTTGACAGGATTGGCCGCCTTGTCCGTGGATACGCAGAAATACTTCCGTGCCCCCCTGGCCTTGGCCTGGCGCATGGTCTTGTCAGTATTGAAGACGTTGACGTCGATCATACGCATGAGCGTGTAGGGATCCTTTTCGCTACGCACGTGCTTGAGGGCCGAGAGATTAAGTACGTAGTCGTACCCGGGGCCATGCTCCATGAAGGCGTCATAGATGTCGCTGCCCGCGTCTATGGCAAAGGTGGCAAACTCGCCATCGGAATAGCCTATGGAACTGCGCAGGTCCCGCACCAGCTCCACCATGTTGTTCTCTGATATGTCGACCACATGGAGCAGGCGGGGATTGCGCTTGAATATCTCGCGGGTTACGGCCTGGCCTATTGAGCCGGCGCCGCCGATAATGAGAAAGCGGGAAGCTTCTACTTTTGTTTGTAATTCATTAGATTTATTTATAATATCTGTTGCAAGCAGTTCACTTTGTCTACCGATAATTTCAAGTATATTATTCACTATATACCTCTATAAGTTGAATTTTAGAAAGTAGCTTTTTGCGCCATTTCAATCAATATTTGTGAGGGGTCTTTATAATTAGCTACACCATCCCAAGACAAGTTTGATTCAACTGTCAAAGAACCAAACAGCTTTCTATAATATGTTGGCAGAAAAGTTTTAATTGCACTCTTGAATGGTAAATTAATAAGCCTTTTCTTTGTACCCGTCCCTTGCATAATCAATTCAACAAGCTCCCGTGTTGAAAACGACTTGATATCACAGAGTAATTGTATGCCTTCCAAATTTAATTTTATTGCTTTTTCTAGTAAGATTAAAAAGTTATCAATACATAGAAATGATCTTTTTTCATTTGCATTTTTAAAAGGCAATATTGGAAGTATTCTAATCAAACTGATCAGCTTTTGCATATTACCAGGAGCACCTATCCCATAAATCATCGGAGGCCTTAAAATCAATACTTTAAAACTATCATCAACTAGCTCAAGCAAAGCTTTATCAGCCAATAACTTTGACTTACCGTAATGAGTTATTGGTTTTTCAGGAGTAGATTTAGTTATTTCCTCATGCTGTCCATAAACAGAAATGCTACTCATGTGAATAAATTTTTTAACTCCTGCAAATTTAGCCTTTTGTGCAAGAGAAACTACGAGATCGTAGTTTATCTTATAAAACAAGTCTTTATTTGTTGTATCTGATCTATGAGCAAGACCAAAAAAATTATATACTATATCAGTATCATTAAAGAAAGTAGATTTAAGATTAAATGGATCAGAACAGACAATTTCATTTCCAATGTATGCACTTTTTTTTCTGCTAATTACTTGTATATCATTATGACTTTTTTGCATGCATGCAAAACTTCCACCAATAAATCCATCTCCACCTAATACTAATGCTCGATTCATCCTAATGACCTTTCAAATATGGATGTTACTAGAATATTCTTTAGAAGTTTTATTAAAAACAAACAATATCATATTCGCAAGTATCAGGAATATTCGATCTTTGTACTTTCTTCGACACTTCGCTACATTAACGGTTATGAAGATAAAACTCTTCTTATTGCCAGCTAGCCAATTTTGAACTAAAATCTCTTTATCAGCACCAGTCAGATGAGCAATTTTCCGCACTTGTTCAAAACCATAACCACTAAGTATTTGTTTAGCTCTTTTATAAAAAGCTTTGAATCCAGCGTTGATACCGATTTGATTGTTTTCATGTTGTCGATAAAGCATTCCAGGTCTTGAATCAATAAACCACTTAAAATTATTAGCGCGTGCAAACGCATATGCCAACCAGTCATGCCAATCAATAGAATTAGCAATTTCCCAGTTTTCAACAACTCTTTCCTTTAATGCAGTTGCTAATTTATTAGTCATGACGCACGTACAACCCGGCCCTGCTCCTTCAAATAGATAATCATATTTACATTGTGGTTGACTTTTTTTTAAAAGTTTCCTCTTGCCGTTTTTCCAAAAAGCAATAACATCACTTGAATAACCATCAAAACCACCCTCAGTCATGACAGTGGTTGCTCTATGAAGCTTTTCAGGAAGCCAAATATCATCTTGATCAGAAAATGCAACATAGTCAAATTCAGAAAAATCTACATCTCGTATTAGTCGATAGAAATTAGGCGCAGCTGCTCCAAACGTTTCTCCATACGGTAGGATTATAATTCTGCTGTCATTACTGTATAATTTTTCAAGAAATTCTTTCGTATAATCTGTTGAACAATCTACACTTATATATATTTTAAAGTTTACTTTTTTTTGGTTGAATATTGATACAACTTGCTCCTGTATCCAATTAATTCCATTATATGCAGCCATTAATATTGCAACGCTTGTTTTATTATCTAATGATATGTTAGTTAAATACAATCAAGACTCCGTTCATAATATATTTTTATTATCAATCAGATAATTATATAGTTTTAAATAATTGGAATACATATTATGTAACATATATGATTTCTCTGTTTTACATCTTGCGTTATCGGGTTTATAATTACTAGTTAAAAGAGAAATATTAATTGCATTAATAAATGATTCATCGCTATTTAAATCAAAATATGTAACCTGTGTTTCATCGAACAACTCACGGAATATTGGAATATTTGAACAAACAATATTTTTAGTGTATAATGATGCTTCAACCAATGATAATCCAAATCCTTCGGCCTTTGAAGTCTGAATAAAAACGTCTATATATTTATTTAACTGATGTGCATTTTTTACTGCAGGCAAAAAAAGACAATTATTAAAGACATTAATCTTTCGTGCATAATCAATCAAATTTCTCTTTTCTAATCCATCACCAATAAGAATAAAACCACATGATAAATTACTATTAAGATATTTAATAGCAACTTTCAAGTTTTTTATTTTTCCTACAACGCAGTATGTACCTATAATAATTTTTTTTCCTTTTTTGAATTCATGAATTTTCATTATATAATCTAATGGAAGTAAATCATTATACTTAATATCTGATATTCCGTTATATATATATCTAATTCTTCTATTTAATAATATTCTCCTATAATATTTTACGGCATGCCTACTTAAGACGACCAAGCGATCATGCCGTATCCATATAATATTCCAAGCGAGTGTAAAAATAATCGAATATAAAATTCCGTAATTATTTTTTAAATCTTCATAGACGTAATTATGAATTGTAGAAATACACTTTGTAGTTGTAAAAAGAGGTTTAAATAAAAAAACATATAAATCAGGCCTAAGCATGTTTGAATGAACAATATCAAATTTTCTAAAATCAATTTTATTAAAAAATCGCAATTGTTTACAATTAATATTTTCAGGTATGCTTAATTCGACATTTTTATCAAAGTAAAATATATCAACAGCATGTCCATCATTAGCCATTTTTGATGCAATGTTCAATACAACCAATACTGGTGCCTTCATAACCAATGCCGGAACAATATATGCTATTTTCATTAGTTAATATCCTTTTTATTCAATGGGCAATTTGCTGAAATTTTCTTCTTAGTGAACATATGTATCATCATAAATATTAATAAGTAATTAAATATCGTACTAATGTTAGCGAATCCATCTGAAAATATGCTCGTAATAATTGAAAATATTATATATCCATAAAATATTTTAAAAACGATGTGTCCCATCTTTCCTAATTTATAAACCTTGCCAGCAATTATACCATTTATAAAAAAATAGACCACTGAAATTAGAAAACCGAAATTACTATATATTGGCCCGAAAGCTGTAAAAACATTAGTAGATTCAGGAACATTTACAAAATTTCCATTTATTGGTTTGTCAATTGGCATATCCAAGAAGTACATAATTGGCCTGATAATAAATCCTAGTGCTGTTGGAAAGGCAAATTTGAATTCATTATTTACTATCATTTGATATGCTGGCAAAGAACTCAAAAAATATATTTTAAAATATTTTGATATGTCAATTCTATCACGCACAATACTAGAATAAACCAAAATACTTAAAGCAAATATAACTATTCCGATAATATATAAATATTTATTCCTTTTATAGAATATTACGATCGCCATTAAAAATGATAATAATAAAACAAAATATCCTTTGCTAAATGATGCAGAAATTCCGATTAATCCTAAAATTAATACTAATGGTTTTGTTATATTGTTACTTTCTCTTTTCATAAAAGTTAAAACTAATAATATTATAGAAAAATTAGATACAATTTTTAATGAAATAGGCAACTTGCCAATAATATTTAAATTATCATAGTACCTACGTATTGCCTGAGATTTATTATTAGCATCAAATAGACCATTGTTTTTTAAATCAAAATAAATTATTGGTAAAAAAACAAGAAGGCATAAGATTAAGACTAATGTTATTTTATTTAATATCTTTGCATCCCAATAATATTTTGATTTTGTAACTTTTGTTTTTTGCATAATGATTGAGCCCATCACATATGAACTTAAATAACATGCAACATGTAATTGCGTTATTAAATTGATACTATAGAACCTCAGTATTTCATGTGCGCCAATAAAACAAAACCATAGGATAAGGATAAGTGTTGACGGAGAATATAAACCCGTTAGTAGAATTGACATGCAAAGAATAATAAATAAGTATATAATTAATATTTGCATACTAATCCACCAATATATAGAATAATGATATATCAAAACAATACCAGTCAAGGTTGTTTCAATACCAGTCAAGATAGTTTTCACCACTTGGATAGTGAAACTACATCAAGCATTTATTGAGATTCAGCGCATACGTAGACAGGAAGACACAGTACGGATCAGGACTATCAACCAAACAGGTAGCCCGGGAAACTGGTATCAGTGTCGCTAGGTTTAGCTCTTGGCTAGAACAATTAATAGTTGCTACTTTAAGATGGAGAATTACGATGTATTGACGCCAGTGTCAATGGCAATCCTATGTTCGGTGTAACACTTACAGATTTCTGGGCAAGCAATTCATCTCACGAAGCTATTCCAGACCTCGTTACAACAACGACAACGCGTTCATTAAATCATGGTATAGGATCCTCAAGTATACGGTGGCTATACATAGTTTATCACCTCTGTTGAACATGCCCGAACCTAGTATGCGGATTTTTATAAACTAGTACAATAGCAAACACCAACATTCCAGCCTTGCCTATGTAACTCCGATCAAGCGCCAAAATAGTGAAGCCGATGCAATTTATCTATGACGAGATGCCACTCTACAAGCGGGAAAAGATAAAAAATATTCGCGGTGGAGATAATTTAAATCGACAACTATCAGAATATTCCTGTGGTTACACAATACCATTAACTAAAAAAAGCTATTTGAAACCATCACTTTAAATTATAGCGTAATCTATCTTGACATATTCCGGTTTGTACCCTTCAAATGAATCTATCTAGCTTAAATAGTATAGTGATTAGCCTAACTATTAACACGTCAAGATGGGATAAAATACAAGCTTACAGCTAGATCTTAATATCTATATTTTTAATAATATTAGTGTTAGTATAAAATATATTTACTACTTACCAACTGATTGATTTTTCGTAATATATTTTTAATGTAGTTGAGAAAGATATTATTTCTTATCTTTTTCCCAGTTGATCCACTTGTTGCTTTGACGTCAGGTTCCAAGTAAAACATTCGGGTATTTGAATTCTTTAGCTTTTTAAGAAGATTAAACATAATTACTTCAATTGATTTATTAGTTTCATCATCGCAATCTAAATATAGTCCTAAAATATAATCACAGTAAAATTGCGTATCGATATAGAATATGGCCGTGTTTGCTTTTTTATTTTTTTTATACAAATCAATTATCATAGTTACATCAAAACTATTAATACAATCGTAGCATAATTTTTCAATATTTTGATAAATATATCTTCCAGTGATTTTAAACCATTTTCTAGGAATGTTTTTTTCATGGCTTATCCAATAATCAAGCATTTCAAATTCCTGGAATCCCTTACCTTTTAAATAGAAATTTGATTTGGGGATTTCTCTAATATTCAAATTTTTAAGAGTATTAAATTCATTATCATCACAAAACTTATATCCTGAATTTTCTAAAAAATAAACTACTCCGTATTTTAGATAATATTTAATAGTATTTAAATATTCCATTCTCCTATTATTCACATCATTATATAAAACATAAGTAGAATTCGGAGTTATAGTTCCAGTTAAAACAAAGGTGAGAGACATTAATCCTCCAAATAAATAATAATCAAGTCATTGAACTTTATCTATTTTTATTTTTTTTATAAACAGGTTTAATTTTGAAACTAACATAATAAGTACTCGATCTTTGAATAGATATAAAATACATGAGTATATTACAACACCAACTAAAATTGATGATAATACATTAAATAATCCACTATTTATCTGTAACATAATAATTACAACTATTCCCATAACGATGCTTGAAATTACCAAAGGAATTATCCATTTAATACTAAACATATTAACCAAAGTCTTTTTACTATAATAGAACATAAAAAAACATATTACGACTTCAGCTATTACCATCGCAATCGCTGTACCATTTTGATAAAAGATAGGTACCAATATTACAGAAGCAATGATAAAGGATAAAGCACCGAATGTTAATGCGAATAAATAATACTTTTCTTTCCCACTACCAATAAGAATTTGCGTTCCTGAAATATTAGCTAAAGAAACGGGGATTATAATAAAAGCCTCAATCCTGAGCGTTAAAACAGAACTTGCATATTCTGAACCACTAATTATATTTATAACTGGTTGAGCTATTATTTCAATCCCAATAAATAGTGGTATTGCTAGGAGTAAAATTGCATGCATAGAAACTGAAATTAATGATTCAGCCTTTTTTGAATCACCTTGAGAATAAATATTAGAAATTCTAGGAAATATCACAGCTGATAAAGAAAGAACAAGTCCTAAAGCTAGTCGTACAATTTTTTCTGCTGGAGCATATAATCCCACATAATAACTACCGGAAATAAAACCTAAAATTACTTTATCTAATAATAAATAAAATGTTGAAACATATGAAATTAAGACAAATTTAAATAATCCTTTTAAATGAAACAATACTTTTCTTCTTTTAATTTTAATCTCAACTATTTTCCCTGCATAAAACAAATTGAAAATATTGTTTGCACCAAGCCCAATTATTGTTAACAGTGAATATAAAATGTAATCATTTCTAGATTTTACAAATATAATTATTAATATAAATGCTATAATTTTTACAAAAATACTTCTTATTAATATATATTTATACTTTTCAAGTCCCTGGAACAACCATTCGAATGAAAATAATGTTAATATAATTGAAAGTCCGTTTATAGAAAAGAGCATTATCTCTGATTTAGTTTTTTGATTAATAAAAATAAATGTAAAATATAATAATAATGATATAATAGTTGTATAGCAATTAATCAATAATAGTTCATTGAATACTTCTTTGAGTTTAATTTTATTATCCCGAACACGAGCTATTTCTCTTATTCCATAACTTCCAATTCCAAAAGAAGCTAGGCCAACAAAATAGCCCGCAACAGAAGATGCAAAACTTACTTGCCCCAAGGCCTCTGGCCCCATAATTCTTGACACATAAATAAAAACAAGCAAAGGAAATAATATATTAGTTAATGTTAATACTATATTATATATATAATTTCTAATAATTGAATTCATTCTTTCTCAATCTTTTCAATGATTCTATTAGCAAACGCTGTTGCTGTGAACATTCTTGCTTTACTACTCCTTAAATATGCTTCAATACAATCAATATATTTATGATATTCAAGTTTGGTTATATTTTCAACATATTGATAAAGTTCTTCATAGTTTTTAAATTTTCTCATATCAATATAGCATCCTTCATCAATATAATCTTCAATATTACTTCCTAAATATATAGGAATGCATTTAGAAAAAAAACAATCAAATAGTTTCTCAGTTATATATCCGCTAACCTCACGAACATTTTCATAACAAATACAAAATTTATAAGATTCTAGAGTCTTTAGTTTGTTAGGAGTTGTTCCGCAATAACTTTTAGGTGTTTTAAAATATAGACTACTTAAAATTTTAAACCTATTAAATATTCTCAGCATTGATGATTCATTAAAAACATACCGGTCCCATCCAAATCCATAGAGATCGAGCTTTCCTGGATGTTTCTTTTCAAACCAGTTAATAATTCTTTCTCTTTCAGAGTATAATTCTTTTTTTTTATTTACTTTTCTTTTACTAGCTATAATTGTAATGAATTTACATTCATCGAAATTTTTTTCTATTTTTGAAGTTTCTGGAAAACTTTGTGGTATTGGTGATAATATGTATTTTTCATTAGATATTTTTGAATCATTGTAAGTAAAAATAAATTTGAAATATCGATGGTACTTAGTTTTTAAATTAATTGTGTTGATAATTGGACTCTCCAAAATAATTAGATACATGACCTTGTTAAGTTTTTTAAGTTGTTTTAAGAGCCAAAGATTCTTTTTAGGTAAATCTAAAAAAATAAATAAATCAAATTCATCTATTGAATATTTATCAAAGGTATTCAATGTATGTCCTAATTCCATTATTTTTTCCCTAAGTTTTACTGCTGGCTTTTCTAATCCAAATCCTATCTTATAGCTACTAGCCTCAAAGACCCTTTCTTCACTATTATATATTTCATATGCACTATATAAGCATATTCTCATATATTCTCCTATAATATTCTAGATAGACTTAGTCGATGAAGTTATTCACTTTTTTCTTAATATTAAAACAGAAATTTGGAAGTTTTTGACAAATACCTAAATGTGACAAAATAGAATAGTTATAAGACGCCATTGATAATTTAATATTAGCATTCATTTTACTAATATTTTTTTCAACATATGCATTGTACGCAGCAAATATATAACCAAATGCTTTATATTTTTTAAAGTTGACTAAATCAGTATGTGTAATATTGATATTTTTATAAATTATCATATCTTCAATAACACTGTATACAACTCCGATTTCAGAACTCGTTCGTACTTTTGCAGATGCATTGATTTGACTAACTCGATATTTTAATAATTCATTATTGGCAATCGCGAGTTTATATCCACTTTTTAAGTATTTTATCCATAATTCTAAATCTTCATTAGTTTTATATACATCAGTAAAACCACCTATTGATGTAAAAATAGATTTTTTTGTTAAAAAACTAGGACATGCAAATATATTGCCATATTTCATTAAAATTGGAATAAATTCTTGATATCCTCCAATAAATGCATTCTTCTGGCTATGAAACAATTCAGTATTTAATAACTTCTTTAAAATATTATTTTTTTTTATTTTTTTTTCAGAATAGTAAAATTCCATTCCGGAAAATACACCTTGAATATTTTCAGTTTCAGTAAGTAATTTCATCTCTATTTCTATTATTTTTTTATCATAAATATCATCTGCATGAAAAATAGCTATTATTTCTCCTTTAGATTTTGAAACAGCATTATTTATATTTGAACAGTAACCAATATTATTATCATTTCTAAAATATTTAATTCTGTTGTCACTCATTTGATATTTCAAACAAATTTCTTTTGTATTATCAGTCGAACAGTTATCAGAAATTATAATTTCAATATTTTCATATGTTTGATTAATAATACTTTCTAAAGTATCATTTAAATATGCACCACCATTATAGACAGGTATACAAATTGAAACTAATTCCTTCTTCTGAATAAGCATATAATATAACTCCTATTCAAAATTTATGTTCCCTCAAAGAGGAATGGTTTGCGGTATTCCACGATCCGATCGTCGGCGGGGCACTCATGGACAAGGTAGCTATTCGAGACGTTTGGCTGTTCGTTCCGAAAGGAAGGCGGACACTACAATGAAGATCTGGCGATTTCCGCTTGACCGCAGCAATTTGCAGGCCCTAAACTAGCGTTTCCTACGGGGAACTAATATGACCCAGACCGGACAATTTTAGTGACCATCAACATCCAATATTTCAAGCGCACTGCTTTTTCGATTAATCATCTGTTACCGTACCCCCAAGCCTTGGATAATATCAGATAGCAATATCCCGATTAATGATTTGGAAACTATTCTGTAAGACCCACTTAGCGATTTTAACAGGCTGCTAAGCTAGCATACACCGCAATAGAAATTTTTATTATTTCTTTTCGCATTTCAAACTTGATTCAGAGAATATAAACATTCTAAAACTCAATAATGAATAAATCAATTATTTAAATATATCGACTTCGTCAATGTTTTTATTATAATCTTATCCTTGAACTGATTCAGGTACAAAGTCATGTCCTCGTTGCGCTTAAGGACGTCGTCATCGCAGAACAAGTATGGGATATACTCTTTATAGTAGTTAGTTGTAGTTTCCTTAGTATACCCGTCGAAACCGGCTAGGTATACCTCTGGACACTTGCACTTGATAAGAACTTGGAGCAACATCAGGAGCGGATTATCGCGTACGGACTCTATTTCCAGAGCCAATGAGCCATAGTTGAATTTATAATCGATCCGCTTACTAGACTCAGATATATTAGACGTACAGATAACCTTACTACGCTGGATCTCACCATATATCTTATGGAAAAACTGGCTATAGCGCTTAGCATTTCCTATGAATACGTAGTCGATTTGATACTGTTCGTGCACGAAGTTGATTGAAAAAATGATGGGGTGCTGTTCATCTATAAATTTCTTGACCTCGAATGAATTAGCCTCCAGGTTTCCTCCTGGGCCAAGTAACAGGAGGGGCTTGCCTTGGAGCTCCACAGAAAGCCTCCTATAGCAATCCTCATCATTGAAGAACTTATTTTGATACTCTTCGTACAATCCCTCAATCAACTCTTTCTTAAAAGAAAGCTTCGTGCTATCGGGGATCTGCTTGAGAATCTCGTTTATTGACTTGACCGCGAGCGTCTTCTTGCTCACGAGGTACTTGACATAATCCGGGTGGCAGTCGTTAAGAGCAGCGATATAGTACTGGAAAGAGTATCCCCAGCTCTGCTTGGCGTACTCCTTCATAATATCGACGTCAATAGCTTCAAGTATTTGTTCCATTTTAAAGGCGCTGCCATGGCGTTCGTTCATGTACATAGCCAAGAGTTCCGTAGCGGTGTTTCCCGCGCTCTTGCCCATACCATAAAGCGAACTGTCTAAGACCATAGGCCTATCCGACTTGCGGTCTATCAGGTAGATGCAGTTTGCGTATCCTAACTGGAAATTATTATGGGCATGGTAAGCGATCATGATGCCGGGCTTTAGGTTCTCATCGTAGATTTTATAGTACTCGAATGCATCTCCACCATGCATTAAGCCGTAGGTGTCAACGATAGTGACAGTATACGGATCTAGCAGATTGATTTTCTCAATTAATGCAAGAGCCTCTTTTTTAGAATAGCCAGTTACGGACACTGGATTTACAAACAGCTTATACCCCTTCTCCTTAATAGCCCGCATATACTCAATTGCGGAATCAAGATCCTTTTTTTTAAAAATCACACGGATTCCGTCAATGCAAGACTCTTTCTGGGGAGAAATCTTTTCCAGCGCGCAGGTACCAAAATCAATCATTGCGACGATCATTGAATCAAATCTATCGATATTCTCGAGCACGGGCATTATTGACGCCGTATCAGGAAAGAGTGTTCTATCCGGATTATAGGAACTGCGATCATCTATGAAGCCCACCTCAATAATATCTATATTGGCCTTTGCAAGCCTACTGATAATACTCTTAATGCTACCAATTCCAAAATTCCAATCGTTTACATAGCCACCATCTCGAAGAGTACAATCAAGTACACTTATTGCTTTCATTATTTTGTCCTTTCAGAATCGATTCGATTTCATTTCTTCGTCAGACAGAAAGGGATACATATCTTCAAGAGAGGGAGATACCATCTTACCATCAGACAAGCGCCTTGATGATAACTTTGGTTCAAAGCTATAATCAAGTTTAAGGAACACTTCCCAGAGTAGCGGCCCTGGCGCATGGGCCACATTCGCCACATCTTCAGAAAGTCCATCAATGCTTCGACTCGAATAGTATGGAAGTCCATATGCTGTAGCTAACGCTTGTATGTTGGGAAAGCCAAGGCCGTTAGATGTACCGCATCCATACTGTGCACCAAAGAAATTTACTTGGGTTTGTCGTATTGATACATAACCGCCATTATTTAAATAGACTACCTTAACGGGTAGCTTATTATGCATAACAGTGGCCAGCTCCTGCAGATTCATCTGTAAGCTTCCATCGCCAGCTAGGCACCAAACGGTTTTACCTCCACCAGATGCAGCACCTATTGCGGCGGGCAAATCATACCCCATGGAAGCACAACCTGAATTCCAAAATATGCGTTGACCGCTTTTAACCACTCCGGCTTGAAACAAGACAACACATGCGCTTCCATTGCCCGCAACCACCACATCGTCAGCTCTGACACCTTCCGTAAATACTTTCATGAAAGGGTAAGGGTTGAGTAGGTCTTTCTCTGAATAATGGGCTGGTAGCACCGTCGGATACTTATCTGATCGCTCCTTTGCCCATCGGAGCCATGATGAGAAGTCAGGAAAGGTTGAATCTCGTAGGCCTTGTTCTAAGGAAGGCATGAACGCAGCTAGATCAGCGCAAACCGCATGAGTTGGTTTGAAGGTAGGCTTAGTTAGCTCCGCTGGGTCAATGTCTATACTCACTGTCACAGCGTCTTTGGCAAAATTCTCCCAATTATAACTAACTTGGCGGATGTTATTCCTCGAACCTAGAAAGACTACGAGATCAGCATTCTGAAGGGTAATGTTTCCTCCGCGAGTACCAATGGTTCCTATCCTACCGCAATTGCACGGATGTTCCGAAGGCATGATATCAAAACCGTTGAAGGTGGATACTACGGGGATGGGAGAACGCTCCAACACTCTGTACAAACTATCGATAGCGCCCGCGAGGCGTAAGCCATGTCCGGCTACGAACACTGGTTTTTTAGCCTTGGCTAATAGATCGACAATCAGAGACGTATCGGGTAATGTCTTGAGCTCGGAACAGGCGGAAAACTCTTCAAGGGTATTCTCCTCTACCATAGCACCTTGGACATTCATGGGAATGTCGAGCCATACCGGCCCTTTCCTGCCGGACATAGCCACTCGCCACGCTTTCTCTAGCTCCTTACGTATTGCCTTTGGGTCAGTAACGCTTATCGCGTATTTCGTCAGCGGGGTGACGATTGGAATAATATCGACTTCCTGATCTCCGAGTTGCCGTAAATTAAGTTCCCTACAGCTCATCAATGTAGTTTCGTACTTAACCTGGCCGGATATATATATCGTGGGAATGCTGTCAGTCCACTGTCCAAGAAGGCCTGTTAACGTGTTAAGTCCACCAGGGCCCGTCGTTATGTTAACAATGGCAACCTGTCCAGTAGCCCTGTAAAACCCTTCTGCGGCGATGGCGCAAGCTTGTTCATGATGATTGTATGTTACTTTGAACGGCGAATTGTGGGCAAATGCGTCATTCAGGTGCATCGCACCACCACCAGTCACCATAAATACTTGGTTCAAGCCAAACGAATATAGTTTCTTGGCAATGTAGTCGCTAACCTTGATCATACCAAATCCTCTAGCGTCGAATAAAGATGCAGACTATCCTCAACAAATGAAATACAACCTGCTGCAGCCAAGTCTCGGGCGCATCCGTAGCCATATAAGACCCCTACAGGATAGCATTTCGTCGACAATGCTCCCTTGATGTCTGAAACGCCGTCACCAACCATCACGGTATCAGTACCGCTCAAGCTATTTTCTAGTAAGAGCCAGCTAATCATCTCAGCCTTGGAGAGCTTTGTACCAGGCAAGGTGTCAATGCATGCTGTCTTATCGATTTTTCCCCGAAAAAGATGATCAATGATTCTGAATGTTGGCTTCTGAGGCTTATTTGTAGCAATAAACACATTACAACCTGATGCACGAGCCTTCTCAAGGGCATCAATAACTCCTGGGTATGCTAGCGTACGAGACATTGGCGCTTCATCATAAAAATCCCTAAAGAAAGAAACTGCCTTGGCAATGGCAGCAACTGAAGCTTCTGGAGCAAGGGTTTTGATGATTTCTTTGATCGGTGGTCCAATACAATCGCTCGTAACGATAGCTGCCGGCACAAGATTACTGGCTTCCATCGCCCGCTGTAGCGCGTCAATTACATCAGGAGCCGAATCAACCAAGGTGCCATCCAGATCAAAAATCCAGTTTCGATATCTCATTTGTCCACCAAAAGGACTTTTGAATCAATCTGCTCTCGTATAGACCTATAATACTCGATAAGAGCCCGAATTCCATCCCGTGAAGGGGTAAATTTAAGATTAGGGAACAGGGAGCGCAATCGTGTATTATCGCCACTATACTCGCTTCCCATTCCTGGAGTGTTAATTACTATCGGTAAGAATTTACCTGTTGCATCGAGAATACTTTCAGCTATAGATAAAAGCGATGCACTCGTATCAGGTGTGACGTTCATGGCATGCCAAGGAAGGCCATGCTCTATTGCATGTTCAATGATGGGCATGAGGTCCTCTACCCACAAGTAGTCGAACATCCTATCCTGGTTCATCGTCAAGGGCAGGTCGAATAGAGCCTTACAAATCATATTTGAAATAAAACGGATGGTATAATCTTCATATTTGCCATAAATTCCAAAAACCCTGAGATCAAATATGTTGTCCGTATGCTCTATGTATTTCCCGATGGTATACTTGCTCATACCGTGTTCATCCTTGGGAACGTGAGTATCAAAATAACTTTCGGACATTTTTGGTTGATAGTATCGATTGTCGTAAATTGCTCCAGATCCGATTACTATCATTCTCTGAAATATTTTACTATTCCTCGCCAAATTAAAAAAAATCCTAGTATTGTGATAAAATATACCAGATGAGTCTTTTGCATTCCTGTGGCCAGGTTTCGCAGCTGAATGGATAACAATATCAATTTTTTTATTTTTAATATATTCATATACTGCTTTTTCATCCATAAGCTCAAGCTCTGTATGGCGTGGAGCTAAAATATTGTATCTTTCAGCTAAAATAGACTCAAGAATGTTTCTTCCAATAAATCCCGCTCCACCTGAAAGAAGAATATTTTTCATAGTGACAAACTAACTTTTTTAATATTTTGACGATTTTCTTTAATTGCCAAATAGCCAACAAGAAACATTATAACAATAAAAATTATACTGTTTAATAAAACATTTGAAGTAACATCAGCAATAATCACAATATAATCTTTTGGAATAAGCAGTAAATTTATCAAAATGATTACAGCATTTGTAAACTTGTTTGGCATTTCATTTTCAATGTTTTTTATATAAAAAATTAATGCAGGTATAATAAAAATTAGCTTATAATCATATGATATATTTGGGAATATTATCATACAAACTGTAAGTAAAAGATATGCTAACGAATCTCGCATTTTAGTTTTAATAATGAATAATACTATTAAAAGAAAAAGAATAATAACCAATATTAAATAAGGTTTCATTAGCATCTCATAAAGTCCGAGGGAAGTAAGATCAGAAAAGCTAATATTACGAAATATAACGGCAAAACCATAAAATGAAATACATAATAGACCATAAAGTGTATTATTATGCTGCAACCCAGCGACGCCATTATACGAAGAAGAAAAATTACGCATATTAGCAAGCATTTGCCTAAGATTAACGGTAAAACCTCCTTTAAATATTAAAAGAGGTATAAATGAGACTAAAACACAGACAATTAGTAGAACTATCAGTTGTTTAAACTTCTTGTCCCTTAGAAAAAATAATATAAAAACACCTGGATAAAGTTTCATTGATATAGCAAGACCTAAGAATATCGCTGCTAAAATATAATTTGATTTATAAAAATAAAAATAAACAAATAGTCCAACGAAAAGAAAAACAAATATTTCTATATTTGCTCTATCTAAAGCAAACAACATAGGATAAGCAATCAAAAAAATAGAGACTTTTTGTATAAATGTCATTTTCAGTATTTTTTTACTAACAACCTTAATGCCAATGCCATAACAAATACCAAAAGATGATAGAAAAACAATAAGTGAAAATTCAACATTGTTAATTACTGTAAATATCCAAAATATTATATTAGCAAAAGGAAAATAAATACTACTAAACCAATACGAGGAAACGTATGGACTAAAATCTTTAGTTATATAATACATATTTTTAAAATCATTAAATACATCATCTGGGTTAAAAAGAAATGTTGAATAGGGGTATGGTAATTTAAAGTATACCCCCATAATATAGTGAAACACCACTGATGCAAAAAATCCTACCAATATAATCGAACTTGAAATAGCCAAATGGTAAGATTGTTTTTCGTTATTCCTTATCATTTCCATTTGACTTATCCTCCATTTATTTTGCTATTTTCATTCTTCAATATTTAGGTTTTTTAAACACTAAATATTTAGATCCAATAAAATTTAAAACCATCCCTACAGCAATTCCAAAGAACTGCGCAAAAACCTTGGGCCGTGCAATATAAAGGTTAACAAGAATGTTTACAACTATTAGATTAACCGCCAAACCAAGTAAGTTCACACAAACATATTTTATATATGACCATAAGGAGAATTTGCTAGACTGGCAATTTTTAAAACTATAACAGCTATTAAAATAATAATTCTGTGTAACTGCAAATCCAAACGCTATGATAGCTGAAATACTGACATTAAGGCGAATAACATCTGCTAGTATATAAAATATAAAAAGATTCAAAACTGAACCAATTCCACCAACAAGCAGAAACTTTAAAAAAGTGCTGCTAATCAAAATTTTTAACTGTTTTTTAATATTCATTTACCAAACCGCAATTTTAGAATCGTTATAATATAAGAAAAAACAAATGCAATGAGATTTCTTTTCGTATGACCGAACATTCTAGCTTTAAACGAATATGGAATTTCAAAAAACAAAAGCTGACCTCGCTTTTTTTTAATTTTATATAGCAATTCTTCTATAATATCAAAATTACTAGATTTTAGTTCAATGCCCTCTAAGCTAGATCGACGATACATCTTAAAACTGTTTGAAACATCTTTGCACTTCAGCCCTAGAATTTTGGAATACATAATATTTACTATTTTGCTCATGATTATTTGAAGCTTGCCGTTATCAGTAGAACCGCCATCGATATAGCGCGAAGCAATTACGATATCGAATTTATCCACATGTTCGAGCAATTTCAGACAAAACTCCGGTGTATGAGAGCCGTCTGCATCCATAAATATTATATTTTTCCCTTTTGCCCGTAGGATACCAGTACGCACAGCATCACCATAATTGTTACCACCTACTCTAGGTTCATACGTAAATCCAAATTCTTCACATACAGATTTTGTTCTGTCCAAAGGCATCATAGTATCAATGACTAAAACTTCATACGTATAGCCTGTGTTATCAATAGTCTGCTTAAGTCGTGGTAAAAGAATACGGAGATTCTCTTCTTCAAGATATGAAGGAATAATTATAGAAAGAAAAATATTATTTACCACTGCTTTTTACCCAGCTTATCATACGTTTAATTCCTTCAACTTTTCCCACTAAAGGCTTCCAACCCAATGCCGCTTGTATTTTAGAATAATCAGCTACAAATACTTTCTGATCGCTTTCACGGAAAGGTAACTTGGAATAATTAAGATCAACAGACAATTCTTCGCTTAATATCGAGAATAGCTCAAGCAGAGATAGACTGTTTTCTATTCCGCCTCCAATGTTGAAGGCTTGTCCAGTTATCATATTAATATTTTTAGCTGCTTCAAGGTATAAATTAACCATGTCTTCCGAAAAAAGCACATCTCGAACCTGCTTGCCATTTCCTGATATTGTAAAAGCATCGTTTATACCTTCAGCTTGATCCAGAGCCTTCTGACAAAACCAGCCGATCCATCCCTGATCTGTGGTTGAAAATTGCCTGCCACCAAACATGGACGAATGCCTGAATACAATAGTTTTAATTTTAAATATTCTGGTAGCGTCTAACATTAGTTGATCAGCAGATCCTTTGGTACATCCATAAGGGGAATGAAAATCGAGAGGAATTGTTTCTGGAAAACCGTTAGGGTAATCGGAACAGATATATCTAGTAGTATTTTCTTCATATTTTGCCCACTCTAAATCACCGTAAACTTTATTAGTTGATGAATATAGAATACCAGTTTCTGGAGAATGCTTGCGTACTGCATCAATAATATTAAATGATCCTAAAGCGTTCGTCTCGAAATCAAGCCGAGGATTCTCAATAGATGTAGTCATAGCTACTTGCCCGCTCAGATGAAATACAATGTCGGGGCGATGTAGCTGAATCGCCTCTTCAATATCCCATTGGTTCCGAATATCTCCATGGATATAGGTAAAAGTGCCAAGAGTTCTTAGCCAAGCTAAATTGTTTGTGCTTCCAAGCCTGGAGAGGTTATCAAATAGTACTAAATCACCAAGTCCCCGCTTAATTATTTCAGCGGCTATATTGCTTCCAAGAAAACCACAACCACCAGTTATAAGGAATTTCATAACTTGATTTGTTCCTTTTCATATTGAATTACTTCTTTGAGCCCTTGAACAAGAGATTTTTTACTAGTCCATCCTAAGGCTGTAATAGCTCTAGTATCAGAAACACATTTCATAATTTCGTTTTCACGGTATGGAATTGCTCCAAATTTCAATTCTGTAATAGTGTTGCCAGACAATTCCTTAATCATTTCTACGAAATGCCTAATAGAAATAGGATTTCCCGTACCTATTTCAAACTCATAAAATCCTGGTTCAAGCTTCATGCTCTGACTAGCAACAGAATACATAGCTTCCTTAACGTCATCAACATGAATAAAATCACGTTCTTGATAACCAAGTGTCAAATCTATAGAAACAACTTTTTTATTGAGCTCTGAAATAACATACGAAACAAATTTTGTTGGATCATCTCCCGGTCCGTAAAAATGCTCGAGTGCGATGTTGCAGCAGACCATATCTGAAGAGAGCGCTAAAAGCCACTCCTTAAATTGCCCTTTTGACAATGAGTATGTATTAACTCCCTTATCCAAGATTGTATCTGTATTTATGAAAGCCTTTACTTTATTTTTACGTCCAAATTCCAATAGCTTCAGTGGAAGCAGAAGATTTGCTTCCACAATTTGAAAAGAATCGGAATTCTTCCGGCCATAATCGGTTGCACAATGCATTATTATATCAATAGAATGTATTTTAAAGATATCAGTAATCGCAACTCTGTCCAAATCGTATAGAACGCACTCTTCTATCAAATCTTTAATTCTTAAAATATTGGAAAAACTCCTTTTTAAAATAATAACTTCATGATTTGATTTGCGAAATAAAGCAGCCATTTTACTACCAAGATATCCAGTACCTCCAGTCAATAATACTGTCATCAATTAGCTTTCTCTTTAGTAGAGTTCATATCTGATGTAAATACTGCGATTTGGTCTCTAGATGTCTTTTCAATATCGTGTCCTGATCCGTAAGACTCAGCCCATTCCACTATTTTCTGAAGCGCTACATCGAGGGACCACACCGGCTGCCATCCCAGCAACTGTTTTGCCTTGGAGCAATCAAGCTTCAAGTAGGCCGCTTCATGAGGCTGAGGATTCGAGTCAATAACATAGCCTTTATTATTTTTCCATATTTTGCACATTTCCTTGACAATCCATTCTACAGGCTTGGCATCTGCGTCATTGGGCCCGAAATTCCAGGAATCCGCATATTTAGGTCCTTCTTGAAATAATCGCTGGGCAAGTAGAAGATATCCCGATAGCGGTTCAAGGACATGCTGCCAAGGCCTAATCGCACTTGGATTTCTAATAAGCACGGGTTTAGGCTCCATGATTGCTGCAAGAATATCCGGAATTAGCCTGTCTTTAGCCCAATCGCCACCACCAATTACGTTCCCAGCTCTTGCTGAGGCGATAGATACATTATGTTTTATTCTATAATCGCTGTTATTAAAAAAGGATCGTCTGTATGAGCTGGTTACAAGTTCCGAACAACCCTTGCTGCTTGAATAAGGGTCGTAACCACCCATAGCTTCACTTTCACGATAGCCCCATACCCACTCTTTATTTTCATAGCACTTGTCTGTGGTAATTATTACAACCGACTGTACAGACTCGCAGCTACGAATCGCATCAAGCAAATTTACTGTGCCCATTACATTTGTTTCAAAAGTTTCAACAGGAAAAACATACGATTCTCGAACCAACGGCTGAGCTGCCAAATGAAATACAACTTCCGGTTTGAACTCAATAAGTGATTTCTTTAGAGCATCTCGATCTCGAATATCGCAGATATGGTTCATCAAAGATTTCTCCAAGCCAAGCACCTTAAATAAACTTGGTTCTGTTGGTGGCTCAAGAGAATAGCCCTTTACGATTGCACCCATATCAATAAGCCACAATGCTAGCCATGAACCTTTAAACCCGGTATGCCCGGTAAGGAATACACGCCGGCCTTTCCAGAATCTGTTATCAAACATTACCAAGTCCTCCATGGTGCTTTATCGCTAACCCAAAGGGACTCAAGCTCGTTCTTATCCCGGAGTGTGTCCATCGGGCGCCAAAAACCCTCGTGCTTATATGCCATCAATTGAGCTTTTTGAGCTAAAGCCTCAAGAGGACCTCGTTCCCATACGGTAGCATCTCCATCTCGTATATAATTAAAAACACCAGGCTCGCAAACAAAGAACCCGGCATTAATCCAAGCACCATCGCCGCGAGGCTTCTCTGTAAACGAAGTAATCATATCTCCGCCTGCAACGTCTAATGCGCCAAAACGACCATGTGGCTGCACTGCGGTCAAAGTAGCCAACTTCCCGCTCTTTTTATGGAATTCCACTAAAGCGGCAATATCAATATCTCCCACCCCGTCTCCATATGTAAGCATAAAAGGCTCATTATTTGTATACTCTTGTACCCGCTTGATACGCCCACCGGTCATTGTGTTCAGGCCCGTATCAACCAAGGTAACTTTCCAAGGTTCTGCGTTCTTGTGGTGGACTTCCATCGTATTCTTGGACATGTCAAACGTTATATCAGCCATATGCAAAAAATAATTGGCGAAATATTCTTTTATTACATATTGTTTGTACCCGCAACAGATTACATAATCATTGAATCCGTAATGTGAATATATTTTCATAATATGCCAAAGTATAGGCTTTCCGCCAATTTCAATCATCGGCTTTGGCTTGTTGTCGGATTCTTCTGAAATTCTAGTTCCAAACCCGCCTGCAAGAATTACCACTTTCATGATTTCAATCCTCTTTTATTTAAAAAATCCGCAATTGTTGCGATGGTATAGTCAATCTGTTCCTTTGTAAGCCCAGGATACGTCCCCAGAAAAAAGGTATCGTTCATGATTCTGTCCGTGCGCACCAATCCGCCCGGAGCCACTCGGTAGGCTATACCTTGGTACGCGGGCTGCCGGAGCAGGTTTCCACCAAACAGGTTCCTGGTCTCTACCTGATTGTTGTTCAGGTAATCAGTCAACTCGGTACGGGTGTATCCGGCATTCTCGGCCACCGTCACAGGAAAAGCGAACCAGGAAGGGTTGGAGCCTATGGTGGCATGCGGCATTATGAACGTGCCGCCGAAACGCTCAAAGCCCTTTGTCCATGCTTTGAAATTAGCCTTGCGGGCTTCGATGAATGACGGGAGCTTCTTGAGCTGTTCCACTCCTATGGCAGCTTGCATGTCCGTTACCTTGAGGTTGTACCCGATATGAGAATAGACATATTTATGGTCATAACCCTTGGGCAGGTTACCGTACTGACCGCTGAAGCGCTTGCCGCAGGTGTTGCTCTCGCCGCCGGCGCAATAGCAATCGCGGCCCCAGTCGCGTAACGAGCGCGTAGCTCGTGCGAGGATCTCGTCGCTTGTAAAAACGCAACCGCCCTCGCCCATGGTTATGTGGTGTGCGGGATAGAACGAGCAGGTGGCGATGTGGCCAAAAGAACCGACCATGCGGCCCTTGTAAGTCGAACCCAGCGCGTCGCAGCAATCCTCTATGAACCACAGGTCGTGCTTCTTGACCAGAGCCATGATGGCATCTAGGTCGTAGGGGTTTCCCAGAGTATGCGCAAGGAAAATCGCCTTGGTCTTGGGCCCTATGGCCTTCTCGAGTTCCGTAACGTCGACATTGTACGTACCAATCTCCACATCGACGAATACCGGAATCATTCCATGCTGGATGATGGGATTGACGGTAGTCGGAAAGCCCGCTGCTACCGATATCACTTCGTCACCAGGCTTGAGTCGCTTCTCTCCAAGTAGCGGGCTGGTTAGCGACGCGAACGCTACGAGGTTGGCCGATGAACCCGAGTTAACGAGGAACGAGTACTCGGCCCCCGTATAAGCGCTGAACTGCGTCTCGAATTCTTCTGAATAACGACCGGATGTTAGCCAGAAATCAAGCGACGCGTCAACGAGGCTCTGTAGCTCCTTCTCATTAAAAACACGCCCCGCATACCTGACCTGGCTCTTTCCAGCTTCGAAGGGCTTGGGTGCAAACTTAACCCCGTAGTATTCCTTGACAAGGCCGGCAATCTCCGCCCTAAGTTCCTTTTCATTCCGTGCCATGCTCACTCCCACTCGTCAATAAATATATTATCCGCTACTGTGCCATCGGACAGCAGCGCTTTCTTGAATGCCTGTATCATCTGCGGCGGTCCCGAAAGGAAATAAGCAGGATCTACCATGGCAGAACACTCCGCGTTAATGGCTTCAATATTCAACCTTCCACGTGCGCACGGCACGGGAATCGAAAACTGCGGTTCCTCGTCTTCTACCAGTATTGCTGTCTGTATGCCGCCCGCAGCGCAGCGACCCAGCAGGTCTGCCCCAAGTAACATGGCATTCCGCCTAACGCCATAGTACAGCCGTACATCGCGCTTTGAACCACCAGCCTTCAGCTGCCCCTCCAGGAACGGCAGGAATGGAGAGACGCCCGTACCGCCTGCCACCAGGACGGCCCCCTGGCCTTCTTTCAGTGCACCTTCTATGACAAAATCCCCGTACGGCAGCTTGAGCCACACGGTGGCACCCGGTTTCAGGCTCTCTTCCATACGCTTAGTATATTTTCCCTTGACGCTGTATACAACCCTGATGTCGTCCGATCCCGAAGCCGACGCTATGGAGAACACCCTGGATTCTGGCCAGAAGCCGCCTGCCGGGTCATACTCGTCCACCGTTAGGTGCAGGAACTGCCCCGGCTTATACCGGGGCACAAAGCCTTCTGGCACCAAGGTAATCTCATACACACCTTCGCCAAATTGCTGGACTGAATTTACCGTTGCTTTAATCTTTATGGGGTTTGCCATCACCAGTCCCTACAATTTCTTGGTAGCGAGGTGCTCTATGTAGTCACCATATGATAATTTGATACCCTCTAATAATTGGGTTTCATGACGCCATCCCATATCATGTAACTTAGTCACATCCAGTAGCTTCTTGGGTGTTCCGTTGGGCTTGCTAGAATCCCAACGTAGCTCACAGATTCGTCCAGGTGCATCGGTATAAACCACACTCCTGATAGTATCAGCAAGTTCCCGGATCGTAATATCCATGCCAGTTCCGATGTTTACACACTCACCCAGGTCTGAAGCGTTCTTATGCTCCATCAAATACACCACCGCATCCGCAAGATCGTCGCTATACAAGAACTCACGGTATGGCGAACCATCACCCCATAGTTCGACAACATCTGTTCCACATACCTTGGCTTCATGAAACTTACGAATTAGAGCAGGCAGAACATGGCTTCCAGATAAATCGTAATTGTCTCCCGGGCCGTATAGATTCGTCGGCATTACAGAAAGAAAATTGGTTCCGTGCTGCCTATTATATGCCTCACACAGCTTTATTACTGCAATCTTTGCTATAGCATACGCATCATTGGTTTGTTCTAACGGGCCAGTCAAGAGATACTCTTCTTTTAGCGGTTGCGGCGCGAGCCTGGGATAGATGCACGAGGAGCCCATATTTAAAAGCTTCTTGACCCCATGCTGAAATGACGCCTTTACAACGTTGAAGCCAATCATCGTATTAACATAGATAAAGTCCGCGGGGTAGGTTGAATTAGCCAGTATTCCGCCAACTTTTGCCGCGCACAGAAATACATATTCAAGCTTCTCGGTTGAGAAGAATGACTCAACGGCCTGTTGATTTGTCAAATCGAGCTCATCATGACTACGGACAATGATATTGGTATAACCACCAGCAGCCAACCGGCGCAGTATTGCCCCGCCAACCAGCCCACGGTGGCCGGCAACATAGATCGCTGCATTCTTATTCATAATAGTTCTTAACCTCGTAGCCACCCTGGCTGAGGTGTACTTCTTTTTCAGCCAGGCGGATATCGTTCTGCACCATCATCCGCACCAACTCTGGGAGCTGCACTTTGGGCTTCCACCCCAGATCAATAAGCGCCTTGGTAGGGTCTCCAATCAGTAGTTCCACTTCAGCGGGTCTGAAGTAACGTGGATCAATCTCAACCAATACTTTACCCGTTGCTACATCGATACCCTTTTCTTCAACGCCGGAACCTTCCCAGCATACATCCAGACCCCCTTCTTTAAAAGCCATGGTGATGAAATCGCGCACTGTGGTAGTAACCCCTGTAGCCATGACATAATCTACAGGCTGATCCTGTTGCAGCATAAGCCACATCAACTCTACGTAGTCACCTGCAAATCCCCAGTCACGCTTGGAATCAATATTTCCCATGTACAGCTTGTCTTGCAACCCTGTGCGGATGCGAGCTACCGCCCGGGTAACCTTGCGGGTTACAAATGTCTCCCCCCGGATAGGGCTTTCGTGATTGAACAGGATACCGTTACATGCATACATGCCGTACGATTCCCGATAGTTTACCACGATCCAATATGCGTACAATTTAGCCACCGCGTACGGGCTACGTGGGTAGAAGGGCGTTGTTTCTTTCTGTGGTACTTCCTGTACCTTGCCAAACAGTTCGCTAGTAGATGCCTGATAGAAGCGAACCCGCTTCTCCATCCCCAGGATTCTTATCGCTTCAAGCAACCGCAGCGTACCCATACCATCGGTATCTGCCGTGTACTCCGGTACTTCAAAAGACACCTGCACATGGCTTTGCGCACCCAGGTTATATATTTCATCCGGCTGCACTTCCTGTATTATCCGCACAAGATTAGACGTATCGGTCAGGTCACCATAGTGCAATACAAAGCGCTTGCTTTCTGCATGCGGATCCTGATACAGGTGGTCTATGCGCTCAGTATTAAAGCTTGACGACCGGCGTTTGATACCATGGACTTCATAACCCTTCTTTAATAAAAACTCGGATAAATAAGCACCATCTTGACCGGTGACACCTGTAATCAGAGCCTTTTTAATCATACGTCTCCCCTATGAAGCAATATATTTCAAGGCATAGAAGCTTTAATAACACATTTAGCTACACAATAATAAATGCAATTCAGGTCTCTGATAAGTTTACTTAATGGCTTTTATAGATCGGAATAGTAAATAAATATTGCTTAATATATCATATTAGAATTTATTGCATATATTGCAATAAATTCTATAACTAAAAAAAAAGTTTACCTCTCTTCGCCAATACTATTAACCAAATAACACAAAACCATGCGATCATTTATTAACACTAATAGTTCGTAATGGAAAACCCAAAGCTGGCGCCCTGTAGCAAATGCGACATCTCCGGTGAAAGCGACGATGAATAGTAGCAGAGTACCCTGTGGCGGCTAAAAGGCCGATATGCACAGACAAGGGACTCTCCCTACGGCGGTATCACTTTGCCAAGTAGGTCAGATACTCCCCGTACTCCGTCTTCTTCATCCTATCCGCCGCGGCGATAAGTCCGTCCTTGCTAAGCCAGCCCTGATGGTAGGCTATCTCCTCGAGGCACGCGACGTAGAGCCCTTGCCTGTTCTGTATCGCCTCTATAAAAGAGCTGGCCGCCAACAAGTCGCTGGGGTTGCCGGTATCAAGCCACGCGAAGCCGCGGCCCAGGACCTCCACCTGCAGGGTACCGCGCGACAGGTATTCGTTGTTGACGCTCGTTATCTCTATCTCTCCGCGGGCGGAGGGCTTCACGTTCTTGGCTATATCGATGACGTCGTTGTCGTAGAAATAGAGGCCGGGAACCGCGAAGTTGCTCTTGGGAGCCTTCGGCTTCTCCTCGATGGACAGAGCCTTGCCGTTGGCGTCGAACTCCACCACGCCGTAGGACGTAGGGTCCTTCACGTAGTAGCCGAAAATCGTGGCCCCGCTAGCCCGCTCGGCGGCGCGCTCCAGCACCCGCGTGAAACCCTGGCCGTAGAACACGTTGTCGCCCAGCACCAGGGCCACGCGGTCCTTGCCTATGAACCGCTCGCCCACGATAAAGGCGTCGGCCAGGCCCCTGGGCTTATCCTGTACGGCGTAGCTGATGGACAGGCCGAAATTCGAGCCGTCCCCGAGGAGCTCCCTGAAGCCCCCTATGTCGCGCGGGCTGGATATAAGCAGTATCTCCCTGATGCCCGCGAGCATCAGCGTGGAGATAGGATAGTACACCATAGGCTTGTCGTACACCGGCAGCATCTGCTTCGATACCGCCGCCGTCGCCGGGAACAGCCTCGTCGCCGTCCCGCCCGCCAACACGATTCCCTTCATGCCCGCTCCTCTTTTGTCCATTTTCGCATTCCTATTTACCTGCTCTTCAATTCTAGCAAAATCCAGGAACTAGCTTCCCGAGGAAAACCAACGGGCGCCCTTGGCTTATCCTGTTAATCCTGTCCGGAAATTCTCCTCATCATTCTTCCCGCCGCCACGGCCGGCGGTCGCACAGGCTTAGACCTTGTAGACGATTGTCTACGTAAAGCTTTCCTGAAACCTGCCGATAGCGTCGGGGCGATTTTCGCCTTGTAGACAAATGTCTACAAAAGGTTTCCTTAGGTTCCGGCCGATACCTTAGGTACAGCTTCTCGAGAGGCGTCCGTTCAGCATAAGCCCTGCCAATGGGCGACCGACCCGCCGACGCACGTCGGCGGTATCCTTGCTGATGGGGCCCGGGAGGCCCTCGCCTGCCCGGGCCTAGGAGAATAGCATGCTTAAAATAGCCGCTATTCCTAACTGCCTTCCGACGGTTAAGAAGCCCTTCATGGTGCACACCGTCAACCGCGAGTCCGTCTCGTTCGAGCAGCTCGTGGACCGCATGGCAGAGGGCCGCACCACGGTATCCAAGCCCGACATCGTGGCCAACATGCAGCTGCTCGTGGAGCAGCTGTTCCAGGAGCTGGCCAACGGGGCCGCGGTCAAGCTGCCCATAGGCACGTTCTACATGTGCGCGTCCGGCACCTTCGACGCCATAGACCAGCCATTCGTCTACGGCGAGGGCGACAACGGCCACGACCTGCGCCTGCACTTCAGGGCCAACCGCGCGGAGGAGATAGGCATGGCCCGCCTCATGCGCGTCCAGCGGGAGCCCCTGATAGACAAGACGGCCCCGCGCCTGTTCTCCGCGGAGTCCGTCCGTACCGACGAGGAGCTCGTGGCCGCGCCGGGCGACTTCGTGCGCGTGCACGGCCACCATCTCAAGTTCGACAAGGCGGACCCGGCCCTGGGCCTCTGGTTCGTCAACGGCTCGGAGCACCGCGCCGGCCAGTACGCCAGCGTGGAGCCCTCCACCGTCATAGCCCAGGTGCCCCCGGACCTGGAGCCCGGCCAGTACTCCCTCGTCGTCCGCACCTCGCCCAACGAGAAGGACGTCAAGGAGTCCCGCCTGCCCGACCCCGTCTCCGTAGCCTAGGCATATAAAAAAGCATTCCGGCGCCCGTCCCCTGATGCGGGCGGGCGCCCTTTCTTACTCTCCGTCGAGCTCCATGATAAGCGTCTGCAGGAATCCCATGAACCGCTCGTGATACGCCCTGAAGTCTACCGCCAGATTATGCGCCGCCTGGTTAGCTAACTCGACCTTGGCGGGTACGAGCGGGCTCTTGTATATATTCCTGAATACGTGCCGGAATTTCAGTAATTCTTCTATCCGTAGGCTTATATGCAAATCGATGAGCGCGGGCCTGACGCCCTCTATATTCAAGGTCATTCTCTCTAAGAGGGCTTTATGCCACGTTAGGTCGGTAATATTATTCTCGAAGTACTTGGCGATACGGAAGAAATACCCCTCGAAGGCGTTATAGAGATTATGCAGGGTATACCCCAGCGCCGCGTACGCGTACTCGTCCGCGTCCTTCCCTACGGCTATCCGGGCGGACATAATCGCGTTCTTTTCCCCGTTGAGCGCAATAAAGTCGAAATCCTGGCTTAGCTCCGCCCTAAGCTGCCGTATCGCGTCACTGTTTCTCATACAGTACGACTCCTTGGGACAGGACTTGCTCTGCGAACGCTTTCGGCTGCGAGTCTAGCTCTATGAGCGAGACGGCGAACTCGCTTTTCGGAACTAAGGACCACAGCTCGCCCCAGCTACCGCCGACCAGGGCCAAGTCTATGTCTGAATCCTGCCTATACTGCCGCCATTGCTCGAATGTCGAGCCGAATCCTATAACCGCGCGCAAGGTCGGATCGGCGCGCCCTAGATCGGCGGCTAGCTTCCTTGCGAATTCCCGCGCGCGAGCGCGTCGGGCCTCCGCTTCTTTACGGGCGTCCCGCCATCGAGCGTCCAAGCGCTCGGCCTCTTTAGTCATGAGCGCCCCCTTCATGGTGCACCCCGTCTACGGCGCCGCCTGTGTTGAGTACCAATATGCTCAGGCGCTCGTTATCCGTACGATTTCCCGGGCGTAGTCCCTGAAGTCCTGGAGCCTCGTCGTCACGATAGCGTATACGATGCCCCAATCCATCGAGGCGTACTCGTGCACGGCGAGGTTCCTGAATCCTACGGCCTTCGCCATGCGACGGGCGAGGGCGGCGCTTAGGATCTCGGCCTTGCCCATGGCGCCGAAGACGCCCGCCATCGAGTCCGGGCTCGGCACCGAGTGGTCCAGGAGCATATGGCTCCCAATATCCACGCATAGCTGGACGGCGCGCTCAAGGTTGAGCGCGATGATATCCTGCGCGTCGATGTCTTCGGCCAAGGCCCCCGCGGTCGCCGGCGTCTTACCCTCTATGCGAGCGACGCATCTGCCGAGCGACTCGAGCTTCGCGTTGATGACGTCAGGATCCATGGACGAACCTTCCGATCCGGGCCGCTTGCATCGCTCGCTTGAGCGGCCAGAAGTCCTCTCGCTCAGCCAGCATGCGCGTGTGCAGGCGCACGTAGAGGTTCCGGTCCAGCTTGACCCTTATCCCGCGGACGAGCGCCTCGCGCACGACAAGCCCCGCCGCCGCCTCCAGGTCCACGATATCGACGGGACGGCCCAGCGCTTCGGACAGGTCCGCGCCCATAGTCGCGATCTCGTCGTAGCCCAGGACCCCTTTTCCCGCGACGCCTACGTCCACGTCGCTCGAGTCGGTAAAGCTACCGTCGGCGACGGAGCCGAAGACGAGGACGACGCGCGCCCCGTCTCTCGGCGCGAAGTACGATCGCACGGCGTCGATGAGGGCCTTTCTATCGCGTATCATCGCCTCTCCGCCCCGTCCCGGGAAAAGGACTGGAAAACGCTATCTAACCGACAAGGTTTAAACCATGAACCGGTACCGTTCCGGTATCGCTTCCGTATTGGATTCTCCGCGTTTCCTTATTGATTCCGGACGTTAACCGTACTGATTAAACGCCGAATTTCAGCTTGGATACGCAGGCCTAATTCCTCGCAGAGACGGACGAAGGTCTCCCAGTGCGTCTCCGCTCGTCTGCGGCCTACCGAGCCTGTCCCGGGAAACGATATGGAACGCCAGGTCTATGGCCGCCTGGCGCGCCCTCTCTATATTGAGGGTCAGCGCGTCGACGCGGGTGATGTTCGCTAGCCCCGGGTCGGCCTGGTATTCCTCCCGTATCCTGCCGATGCAACGGCGGATGATCGAGGCCTTATTAAAAATATATCGTCAATCTCTCCAGGCATCGAGCACCTCCCTCCGTTCCTCGTTGAACGACGCGTACATGGACAAGAGGCTCGTCGCCATGAGCCTCGTATACGCCTCGTCGCGCGAATAGACGAGGGAGCCCTTGTAGATCGCTTCCTTGGCGTATACGAGGTTCCCCGAGGATAATTCCCCTATATCCGCATCCCGTCCAAGGACCATGGATACCTCGCCGGCCAGAACCGCCCGCTCGTAATCGGAAAGACGCGCTCCCGCGGTCGGGAGAACCACTAGATCAACGTCGCTATCGGACCTCGCCTCGCCCCGGGCCAGCTACCGTGCAAGTATACTGCGGCTATCCGCGGGTCGCTCGAGAACAGCGCTATAGCCTCGTCTGAAACGATCCCCGCCGCGTCCATGCTACGACCTCGTTCTTATCATTATTCGTCCATCAAAGGAGGCTAGGGTCCTCCGCCTTCAGTAGCTCCACGGCGTCCTTGACCCGCTGGGTATCGCCGCGCCTGGCCACGAGCACGGCGTCCGCCGTCTCCACCACCACGAGGCCCTCTACCCCTACGAGCACTATCCGCTTGCCCGACGATACCGTCAAGTTGCCGCTAGCTCCTACGAGCACCGGGCTAGGCTCTCCGAGGGACACGTTCTCGGCGAGGCTACCGTCCCCGGGGACGGAGCCCGACAGCTCGTCGTACAGGGCGTCGTAGCTACCGAGGTCGCTCCAGCCCAGCGACCGGGGACAGAGCACGCAGGAGACGCGGCTGCTCTTCTCCATGACGGCGTAGTCCACGCTGATGGACGGAATGGCCTCCATGTCGGCCCTGGTCGGGCGCAGGGGAGCCTTGCTCGGGGCGCGCTCGTAGGCCTTGAGGCAGGCCGCGTGCACGGCGGGCGCGTGCGCCTTCAGCTCCTCGAGGTAGGCGCCCGCGGTGAAGCAGAACATGCCGGAGTTCCACGAGTACCTGCCCGAGGCCACGTAGCGCTCGGCCGTCGCCGCGTCGGGCTTCTCCTTGAACGAGACCACCGTCTCGCCGTCGGCCTCTATGTAGCCGTAGCCCGTCTCGGCGTAGGCGGGCGCTATGCCGAAGGTCACGAGCCGGCCTTCCCTCGCGAGCTCCGTCCCCCTGGCGACCGCGGCCCGGTACTCGGGGAGGCCCCGTATCAAGTGGTCGCTCGGGGCGACGAGCACGACCTCGCCCGGCGGCAGCGTCATGCACGCCAGGGCTATCGCGGGCGCCGTATTGCGGCCCACCGGCTCCACCATGGAGCCGTACGCGGCCACGCCCAGGCCCGCCAGCTGCTCCGCGGCCAGAGAGCTCTGTCCCTCGTTGGCCGCCACGACGAAGCCGGAGCCAAGCTCGAGGTTCCGCCTGACGGCGCCCTCGAAGAGCGAGCCGCCCGGTACTATGGCGGCGAACTGCTTGGGCATAGCCGCGGTGGACAGGGGCCAGAGCCTCGTGCCGGATCCGCCGCATAGGATAATAGTCGTCATAAAAGTACCTTTTCTCTTATTTCATTTTCCAGGCGCCCGCGGGCTAGCGGGGACCCACGCCCACGAGCACCCGGGAAAGGCTCTCGTCCGGGAAGCCGCCGGCGCCGGTCCCGTCGGTAGAGTCGCCCGTCGGGCCGCTCGTAGCGGCGTCCTCGGCGTCCCCCTCCGCATGCACGACCACCGTGCCGGGGTCCGCGCCCAGGCGCTCGGCCTTGGCCGGGTCGACGGCCTTTACGAAGAGGAGCCCGTGGCGCTCGCAGGCGTACTCTATGAGGAAGTCGAGGTCCGAGACGCCGGCCAGCACAAGCCTCGTCGCGCCCGCGCGCTTCTTGCCCATCACGAACGACTCTATCATGTCCCTATAGAGGCCCGCGGCCCTGGCCGTCCGCTTGAAGTACCGGTAGGTCCGGTGGGCTATCTCGTTGACGCCCTCCGGCGTCAGCGCGTACTGGATATTATGCGCGTTCAGGCGCTTGAGGAGCAGCCAGCCCTTGTCGGAAAAGCGCTTTAAGAGCGCGTTGGTCATGCCCAGGGACAGGCCGGCGGCCTCCGCGAGGTCGCGCTGGGTCACGCCCCTCGACCGCTTCTGAGACGAGTAGATGTTCTCGAGGATCACGAGCTCGGCGTCGTCGGTCGGCGTCGAGGCGCGGTCCATGGTAAGGGTGTTCATGTTTTTCGTTTCGCCGCCCGGTGGCGGTCATTGAAGTGCGCGGGATACGGGAATTCATTTCGCCCTAAGGGGGCGAATTCTCGGCAGGTCGCTGTGGTTTCTTTTCTTTCCGAGGCGGCCGAAACACGCTCCCGTTCGTCCAAGAAAGTCTGTCAGCAAGGCGCGCGGGCCGACAAGCGGCCCGTGTTCATTCCACGAACAATCCTACCACGCATACTTTGGAAAATCAATATAAAACGACGCCGGGGACGGAGCTCGCTTCGGACAGGTATCTCCGCAGGCTGGCCCGCCAATCGGGCGCTATAAGGCCCTCGGACAGAATCTTCTCCTTGGAGAGTACCGAGTACGCCGGGCGCTTGGCCTTCGTGGGATATTGCTCGGTACCGAGGGCGTTCACGCGGCAGGGACGGGAGAGGATTCCGAGCTCTGTCCCCGTACGCTGTATCTCCAGCGCGAATTCGTGCCAGGTAGTCTCCCCGGAATCGGTATAATGGTATATACCGGCCGGGAAATCGGGCCGCTCCGCTATATCGGCGATGGCGATTGACAAGTCGTAGGCCCAGGTGGGCGTGCCCTTCTGGTCGGCCACTACGCCTATCTCGTCCCTGGAGGCCATGAGCCTGAGCATGGTGGCGACGAAATTGGGCCCGTGCCTGCCGTAGAGCCAGGCGGTACGGAGTATCACCGAGTCCGGGGCCGCGAGCAAGACCCGCCTCTCGCCCTCCGCCTTGGTCCTGCCGTAGGCCCCGCCGGGAGCTGTCGCGTCGGCCTCGAGGTAGGGCCTGGAGCCCCGGCCGTCGAAGACGTAGTCTGTGGATATGTGGATAAGCCTGGCGCCTATGGCCGCGCACAGCCTGGCCAGGTTCTCCGGGCCCTCCGCGTTGAGCCTCAGCGCAAAGGCTTCCTCGTCCTCCGCCTTGTCGACGGCCGTGTACGCGGCGCAGTTCACTATCCAGCGTATTCCCTTGCCCTCCGCGAACGCCGCGAGGGCGGCGGGGTCCAGGATGTCCACCTCACGGTCGCTACCCACGAAGGCGAGGCCGCGGGACGCGAATACCTCCCCGAGCTCTGTCCCCAGCATGCCCTTGTCGCCGACGAGCCAGATCATGGGAGCTCCTTGAGGTAGGGCAGGGCCGCGTCCTTGGCCGACACGAGCACGTCGGTTATGGGCCACCGGATGGCCAGCTCCGGGTCGTCCCAGCGCACGCCGCCGTCGCTGGCCGCGTCGTACTCGGCGGTGCACTTGTACTGTAGCTCGGTGCCGTCCTCCAGCGCCACGAAGCCGTGCGCGAAGCCCGCCGGTATATAGAACATGACGCGGTTATCCTCCGACAACTCGACGCCGAGCCAGCGCCTATACGTCGGGGAATCGGGCCGCAGGTCCACGGCGACGTCCCACAGCCGGCCCCTGCTAGCGCGTACCAGCTTGCCCTGGGCGTAGGGCGAGCGCTGGAAGTGCAGACCCCGCAGCGTGCCCTTGGACGAGCGCGAGTGGTTGTCCTGCACGAAGCGCTCCGCTATGCCGGCCTTCCTGAAGTCCGATTCCTTGTACGTCTCTATGAAGAAGCCCCTATCGTCGGGGAAGACCCTCGGAGTGACGATTACGAGGCCCGGCAACTCTGTCTCGCTGAAGCTAAACGGCATTAGACTGTCCTTTATCGTAGCTTTAGAGCGGTGGTACTCTAGCATCGGCGCCGCGAAAAATCTATGCCGCGACCGATAGGCCCCACTTCGCTCGGGTAGCGTCGCGCAGGCAAAAAAAACGGCCGCCCCCGAGGGGACGGCCGTCGTTCTCGCTAGGTTCTCGTCGGAGTCCCTACCGGTGCCCGCGGAACGTAACGCGGACCTGCTTGTACAGGCCCTCGCCCTCGCTCTTGGTCTCGATATCGACGATATCGTTGAGGGTCGTATGCACGATACGGCGCTCGAACGGGTTCATCGGCTCGAGCAAGACGGAATTCCTCGTGCTCCTGACGCGCTCGGCTATCTCGTAGGCCATCTTCACGATGGCCTCCTCGCGCCGTATCCGGTAGTTCTCGGAGTCCAGGATGATCCTGAGATCCTCCCGGCCCAGCCGCCCGGCGTACACGTTGGCCAGGAGCTGGAGCGCGTCCAGGTTCTTGCCCTTCTTGCCGATGAGGATGGCCGCGCTCTCGCTCTCCAGCCTGATGCCCAGCTTGAGCTCCTCCCGGAACAGCACGCTGGCCTCGCAGGTATAGCCCATCTTCTCCACGGCCGTCCTGACGAACTCGAGGATCTTCTCCTCGAACTCGCCGTCGGCCGCCGCGTCGGCGGGCGCCTTCCGGCTACGCTCCGCGGGGGCTCCCGTAGCCCTGTTCTCCGCCCTGTCGTCGGTCCGGCTCTCGTTGCGGGGCCTGCGGGCGGGCCTGCCGGGGACGGAGCTCCGTACCTGGACCCTGATCCGCGTCTTGCCCTTCTTGAGGAAGCCTCCGCGCTGGGATTCCATGATCTCCACGTCGAACTCGTCGCGGGCGACGCCCAATTCTCGGGCGGCGATCTCGATGGCCTCTTCCTCGGTGCGGCCTTCGAACTCGTATTCCATATAGGTCTCCTATAAAGAGAGGTTTTCTAGTTTTATTTGCGCCCCTTCTTGCTGCCCTTCCCGCCCTTTATAGGGACGATCTTCGGCTGGGGCGCCGCGGCGGCCGCGGCGGCGCGCTTCTTGTGGATAACCCTGTTGATAACGAGCTGCTGGAGCGTCGTGAGGATGTTCGAGGAGATCCAGTACACGAGGAGCCCGGAGGGCACGTCGTAGAGGATGAAGAAGAACATGATGGGCATTCCGTACATCATGAACTTCATCTGCCCGGCGCTCTGGCCGCCGGAGGCCGGCTGCTGCATGAACCGGCCGTAGGCCAGCTGGCTGAGCACGTAGATTATGGGCAGGACGCGGATGGCGGAGACGCGCCAGATGACCAGGTTGATCGTCGGGAACGTGTAGACCGCCTCGGGCAGGGAGAGGTCGTTGATCCAGCCGGCAATGAACGACGCCCCGCGCAGGTCGAAGTGGTTATTGAAGAGCGAGTACATCGCGATGAATATCGGGAACTGGATGAGCATCGGCAGGCAGCCCGACAGGGGGTTGTAGCCTTCCTTCTTATAGAAGTCAGCCATCTCCTGGTTGAGCTTCTGGGGGTTGCTCTTGTACTTGGCCTGGAGCTCCTGGATCCTGGGCTGGAGCTCCTGCATCCTGGCGGTGGCCTGGCTGCCCTTGAAGGTCAGCGGGAACATGATGGCCCGCACGAGCAGGGTCACGAGGATGATCGCGACGCCGTAGTTGCCGACCAGGCCGTAGAAGAGGTTGAGGCTCCACTTGAGGGCCGTCTCCAGCCAGCCGAGGATGTTGTTGCCCTCGAGGACGCCCTCCAGGTCGTCGGAGCCGCGCTTGTAGCCGTTCGCCGTTATATCGTCGTAGCGCTTAAGCTCGCGCGAGCTCTTGGGGCCCGCGTATATGTGGAAGACGTCGGTCTGCGAGCTGGCCGCGAGCGGGGGGCGGCTGAACGACATGGACGCGGACAGGGGCTTCCCGTCGGCGGTGACGTTGGTATAGGTAGCGGTATACGGGGTCGCGTCGGGCAGCATTATGACGGCGAAGTACTTGCCCGCGATGGCCGACCACGCGGCCTTGCTCGCCGGGACGACCTGGGTGCCGGCCTTGGCCACCTTGCGCTTGCCGTTCTCGTACGTGATTATCTTGCGCCAGTCGGCGTTCTTAGGCAGGTCGGCGTAGCTAGGCCCTATCTGCGGCCCGAATTTAAGCGTGTACGCGTACTCGCCGTCGCCTATCCTGGGGACGGACCCGTTAGCGGTCTCGACGGTCACCGCGAGCCGGATCATGTACTCGCCGTTCTTGAACTCGTATCGCTTCTTGAGCGTGAACGGTACCTGCTCCCCGGACGCGCTCGGCGCCGAGAAGGCCCTGGAGAACACTATGACGCCCGGCTCGGGCCTCGACGCGCTCATAAGGGCGTCGATGGGGACTGAGCCCGCGCCGCCCAAGGCGAGCGAGAAGCCCTCGGTCTTGCCGTCGGGCGCGATGAGCAGCTCCACCGGGATGCCGTCTTCCTTGTGCTCCTTGAGCCTCAGCGAGACGAGCTCACCGCCCTTGTTCGTGAACACGGCCTCGAACAGGTCGGTCGTCAGGGTCTGCGTCATCTCCCTATCGGGAGCGTCGGGCGCGTCTACCGCGGCGAGGGTCGTCGCCGAGCCGCCCTGGCCCGTCGCGAGGGCCGGAGAGGCCGACGGAGCGGAGGCCGGCGCCTGCGTAGCCTGAGCGGGCTCCGCGGGAAGCCCCTGCTTGGGGAAGAAGTAATTCTGAATGGCCATGCCGGCCGTAATGACCACCACCATCAATACGATGGCTATCATCGTCTTGGCGTCGAACGCCTTATTGTTGTCGTCGTCGTTGATACTCATAGGACCGGATCGAAACCTCCCGGATGTAGTGGATTGCAGCGCAGGATTCTCTTGATTGCCATGATTCCGCCGCGCGCGGCGCCGTGACGCTCGAGGGCCTCGAGCGCGTAGGCCGAGCATGTCGGATAATATCGACAGGAACGCGGCTTTAACGGGGACAGAGCCGCCCTATAAAACCGAATGAGCGCTTTTAGGATGGAAGGAACGAGCCGGTTCATCGGGCTAGCCCGCCAACGACGATCTGCGGAGGACGGCGTCGAGCTGCTTCCTGCGGCGATCGAAGCTGTCCTCGTCGGGGAAGATGACTACGACGACGTCCATACCGGGAACGATCCTATCCTTGGACAGGCGCCAGCACTCGGAAACCACGCGGCGCGCCCGGTTCCTAGCGACCGCGTTGCCGTATTTCCTAACGGTAACGAAAACGGCGCGGGTTTCCGCGCCGCCGTTAGGCCTGACATTGAGGCGGAGGCCCTTGCCGGACCATCGCGCCCCCTCGTCGAATACCTTGGATATCTCGCGTCGCGTACGGATTCGCTCGGATTTCCGGAATCGGAACCGCTTAGCGCCCCGTTCGTCGTCCGGCACGGGAATCAGTACTTCTTCTTCTCGTCGGACGTGCTGAGCTTAGCCCGGCCCTTGGCCCGTCGCCTCTTGAGGACGGCCTGGCCGCCCTTCGTCTTCATACGCGCCCTAAATCCGAACTTCCTTACGCGGCGGGTCCTGCTGGGCTGATACGTTCGCTTCATAACGATGTCTCCTCGGAATATATCCCCACGAGCGGTAAATACCGCCCGAGAGCGTTTCTCATAACCATAGCCGCCGGATTATAGACGCTACGGTTTATTTGGTCAACGTGTCCGCGTACCCGGGCTCCGCGCCCGAGCTCAGTACCCGGGTTCCTTTGCCTAGCTCTGTCCCCCGAGCCCGGGCTCCGAACTCCGTACTGAAATTCCAGCCGGGCTCTGTCCCCGAAAAGCGACGCGAACCCGGGCAGTATGGTATCTATATCGCTTTTTATTGACATTTTAGATATTTTGGTTACACTTTACGTAAATGTTTTTGTTTCTACATGAAATGCATTTCTAGGCGGAATAAGGCGGGTCGATGGCAAAGTCACCAAGGAAAATAAGGATCTTTTCAGCCCTCGAGGTGGCGAACCTCTGCGGCGTCGTGAATCAGACCGCTATTAACTGGATAAGGAACGGATACCTCAAGGCGTTTACCACGCCCGGAGGGCAATACCGAGTATATATAGAGGATCTGCAGGAGTTCCTAGAGCAGAGGAACATGAGAATTCCCCAGGAGCTCGAGGCGAGCGGCAAGGTCGACGTTGACTGGACCTCCCTCGCTATCGTCGACGACGACGTGGAACTGAACGGCATCGTTAAGAAATTCTTCGAGAAATTCGACTACCCTTTTACGATCTTTCAGGCCTATGACGGCTTCGAGGCCGGCGCCCTCCTGACCGAGAAGCGACCTGGATTCGTGATACTCGACATCGACCTCCCCGGCCTTGACGGCAATCAGATATGCCGCAAGATAAAGACCGATCCCGCCTTCGGCAAGCCGTTCGTCATTACGGTGACCGGGCTTGACAGTCCCGATATCAAGGCCCAATCTCTACAGGCGGGTTCGGACGCCTTTTTACCAAAACCGTTGGACTTCGAACTACTAGGCGCGATCATGAACGATTTCGCAGGAAAGGTTCGGTAACAGTCATGAAAGGTAAAAACGAGAGCGTGATACTCATCGTCGAGGACGAGGACGCGATCAGGCTCACGCTGCGCGACTACCTCCGCAAGAAGGGCTACGAGGTGCTCGTTGCCTCGGACGGCGTAGGCGCCATCAAGCTCCTGCTCGACAACAGGATAGACATTATACTCACCGACTACCGCATGGACGTCCTGGGCGGCGACTACTGGATCAAGTTCCTCAGGAAGTACTGCCCCGACAAGGAAGTAATCATCACCTCGGGATTCCTACGCCCGGATTTCGATATCCCCTACGAAGTAGTCTACAAGCCCTTCGACTATTCCGACCTCGAGCAGAAGGTGCAAGCCATCCTTTCCAAGACGACGTAGAATGCCCGAAGAAAAAGACCCCCCTAAGAAAGCTATACTCGCCCTGATCCGCGGCCGGGTGCAGGGAGTCGGCTTCAGGTACGAAGCCAGGTCCTTCGCGCGCTCCCTATCGATTTGCGGATGGATCACCAACCTCCCCGACGGAGGCGTCGAGACCTACGCCGAGGGCTCGGTCGTAGCTATCGACCGTTTCGTCTCCTGGCTGAACCACGGCCCGCCCGGGGCGCACGTCCAATCGGTGGATATTACCCCGCGCTCGCCTCAGGGCGCCTATTCTAGCTTCGTAGTCGAATAAGCGCCGCCGCCTCGTAGCGATCGACGGAAGTCCCCGTGCAACGCTCGACCTCCTGCCTCGCGCCCCCAGGCCGCCCCCAGGCCGCCTCCAAACCGCCTTCGTTCGCTTCCGCGCGCGTCCTGCGCGCTTTTTCGCGTTCGCTCGGCGCTCTCTCCGGTTCGAGTCCCGTCGATCAAAAAAAAAGGCCCGCCGTAAGGCGGGCCGGGTCGTAGCGATCGACGGGAGTCGAACCCGCGTCACGAGCTTGGGAAGCTCGGGTAATACCGTTATACGACGATCGCAAGCGTCCTATAGCAAAAGCAAAAAAAACGTCGCCGAGGCGACGGTAAGGTTAAAATGAAGCGCAGAGAGGCAAGACTCGCGCTAGTCACGCCGAATCGAACATATATCATGCCCGTTTCGACGATCTGAAATAAGGCGGCATGGAACCATGCCGGAAAAGCGACTCATTCGAATCACCTGATAGCTAGTATAAGGAATCCCGATCATCTTGTCAACATGGCCTCGGCTCAGCGTGCGGCTTAGGCTTAGGCATGGGCGCCAACCAATAGCGAAGGAGCTTCTCTATAGCGCGGCTAGCTGCCTCGGGTGTCGCTCCGGATACAACAGGCCAAGAAGCGTATCCGGTGGCGACAGTACTCGGTAACACCCGTCTCTGGCGTGTCGAACCCCGCCGAACAACCAGTCCTCGGCTTGGCAAACCAGCTTTGCCGCTACAGGGTTGTTATCGATATAATCGAAGGCCCTAACGAACTCGTAGACGTGCCTTAAGATGACCGAGTAGAAACGCTGCCCCCAAACATGGCCTTTTATCCTGAATATTCGGTTGTACCTCATGGCGAAAACTCCGTTTATCCACTGCATTATCCTGGAAAGGTTCTCTTTCTTTAGCGGCTTAATCAGCAGATGAACATGATTCCCCATAATCGAGAAATTAAAGAGCTGAAACGCGAACCGTTTCCTGGCATCGACGACGACCTCAATATAAAGAGCCTTGATCCCGTTGGTATCGAGGATCATCGCTTGCTTGTCCACCCTCGTCGTGACGTGGTACGTGGCGTCCGCTTGAAGTTGCCTATTGTGTCTCATACGGCTGATACGTCGCCGCGCGCGCCGACGCTTTCGATTTCTAAAAAAATAATAAAAAGCCGAAGACGAAATAAATCGGAAAAACCTCGAGGGACAGTGCTTAAAAAAAAGACAGAGCTCGTTTATCCGAGCTCTGTCCCCGCGATAGTTAATACAAAGACATTAGCTTGCCGCTACCGCCTCTTCGTGTACCATAACGTCTGTCTGTATAAGCTTATAGCACTTTGTCGGGCATTTCTGGACGCAGATACCGCAGGACGTGCATTTCGAGTAATCGGTCACCGGGATTCCGTTCACCATCGTTATGCACTGTTCCGGGCACGCCCTGACGCAGGCCTCGCACTTAATGCAGCCGACCTTGCAGCTCTTTATTACGGTCGCCTTTACGACGGCGCGGTTGGAGCACAGCACGACGGATCCTTTCCTGGCCCTGGGGACAGAGCTCAAGATTTGCTGCGGGCATTCCTTGATGCACATCCCGCACCCCGTGCACTTCTGGTAATCCACGTGGGGGAGTCCGTCGTCTCCCATCCTCAAGGCGTCGAACTGGCACACGGCCACGCAGTCGCCGAAGCCGAGGCATCCGTAGGGACAGAGCTTCGTGCTTCCGGTAGAGAGCTTGGCGGCCCGGCAGGTCTTTACCCCGACGTATTCCCCTTTTTCCGGGGCTACGTCCTTGGCGCCCTTGCAGAGGAGGACGGCGACCGTGTCCTCGGCGGAGGCGTTCACGCCCATCAGGGCGCCTAGCGCGTCGGCGACGGACTTGCCGCCGGGAGCGCACTTGGTAACCTGGACCTCGCCCTTGGCCACCGCCTCGGCGTAGCCGTCGCAGCCGGGATATCCGCAGCCGCCGCAGTTGACCCCGGGGAGCGCGTCGCGTACCTGGTCAATCTTAGGGTCGCGCTCTACCTTGAACTTCTCCTTGAAGAAGCCGAGCGCGGCGCCCAGGGCGAAGGCGAGGACCGCCGAGAATCCGAGCGTAAGCAATATCGTGTTCATGTTCGGATCCTCCGTTACTTGATCAGGCCGGCGAAGCCCATGAACGCCACGGACAGGAGGCTCGTCGCGGCGAACAGGATGGGCGTGCCCTGCAGGAAGCTCGGGATGGGGGCCGTCTTGAGCCTGTCGCGTATGCCCGCGAGCAGTACGAGCGATAGCATGAAGCCGAGCGCCACGCCGACCGCGTACACGACGGCCTCGATCAGGTTGAAGCCCTTGGATATGTTGTCGAAGGTCACCGCGAGGATGGCGCAGTTCGTCGTGATCAGGGGCAGGTAGATGCCCATGGACGCGTACAGGCCGGGGACGTTCTTCTTGAGGAAGAACTCGACGAGCTGGACGAGCGACGCGATGACGAGGATGAACACGAGTATCTTGAGGAAGGTCAGGTTCAGGGGCAGGAGCACGAACGTGTACAGCGGCCAGGTCACGATCGTCGCTATCACGGTGACGAAGGTCACCGCGAGGCCCATGCCCACGCTCTTGGATACGTCGATGGACATTCCTATGAAGGGACAGAGCGCCAGGAAGCGCATGAGCACGATATTGTCTATCAGAAGGGCCGATATAAAGATCTTCGCGAGGTTCATGCGGCCTCCTTGGCGGCGGCGGCGCCCGCTCGGGCGACCGCCTTCTTCTTGAGCCATAGATTGAACGATATGAACAGGGCGAACACCATGAATCCGCCCGGCGGTAGCGTGAAGAACAGGATAGCCTGGAACGACTCGGGCATGACCCTCGCCCCCAGGAGGGAGCCGTTGCCCAGGAGCTCGCGGAACGCCGCGATGCCGGTCAGGACCCAGGTATAGCCCAGGCCCATGCCCAGCGCGTCCACGACGGCGTCCAGCGGCTTCTCCTTGCTGGCGAAGGCCTCGACGCGCCCCATGATGATGCAGTTGACGACGATGAGCGGTATGAACACGCCCATGGACTTCGAGAGGGCCGGGAAATAGGCCTGCATCGAGAGGTCCACCATCGTCGTGAAGGCCGCTATCACGATGATGAATATCGGGATGCGCGCGTCGCTCGGGATGATCTTCCTGAAGAGGGATATAACGAGCTCGGCGAACACGATGACGAAGGTCATCGCCAGGCCCATGCCTATACCGTTGGAGACGCTGGAGGTGACGGCGACCGCCGAGCAGAGGCCTATCATCAGCATCAGGAGCGGGTTCTCTACGACGAGTCCCTTTACGAATATCTTCCACATGCGCTTCATCGGGTGCCTCCGGCGGCGTTCGCCGCGAGCCAGGCGGATCCGGCCCCGCCCGCTTCCTTGACGATGCTCGTCAGGGCCTTGCTCGTAATGGTGCTCGCGCTTATCGCGACGACGTCTTTCTTGACCTCGAAGGCGTCGCCGACGGCCTTGCCCGAGAATTGCCCGGTGAAGGTCGTCTTAGAGGCCTTGTCGACGAAGTACGACGGGTTCGTCGCGTTAGCCCCGAGTCCGGGGGTATCGACGAGCGTCATCACCCGGGCGCCTACGATGCGGCCCTCGGAAGATACGCCGACGAGCATCACCGCGTCCCCGCCGTAGCTCGAGGCGGCGCCCTTGACGGCCACGCCGAGCGTCTCGCCGGCCTTGGAGGCCTTCCACGAGCCCGAGAACGTTACCGCGGGGGTCCCTGAATCGAGGCCCGAGGTTATCGGCTCGAAGCCGTCGGCGCCGGGGAACAGGTCCTTGAGCGAGGCCTCGAGCTGCTCGCGCTCCAGGCCGGCTATGGTCGGCTCGGTAACGGTATACACGAGGGCCAGGGCGACGCAGGCTCCGGCGGCGAACAGCGCCAGGGCGAGGCCGAGCCTCATGATGTCCTTCTTCACTTCGCTGCCTCCTTGGCGACCGGCTTGGCTGGAGGGACGAAGCCGTATTTCTTGACGCGCAGCTTATCCAGGAAGGGGGCCACGGCGTTCATCATAAGGATGCCGTAGGTCACGCCCTCGGGATAGCCGCCGAAACGGCGGATAATAACCGTTACGAGGCCGGCGCCGGCGCCGAATATCGCCTTGCCGAGCGGCGTCACCGGGCTGGACGAGTAGTCGGTCGCCATGAACGCGGCGCCGAACAGGAGGCCGCCTGACAGCGCGCCGACGACGGGGTCCAGGCCCAGGGCCCACGACGCCAGGAAGGCGGTGCCCACCATCGCCAGCGGCGTGATGAAGGAGACGACGCCCAGGGCAAGGAGGAAGGCGAAGCCCACGAGTATGAGGAGAATGGAGCTCTCGCCTATGCACCCGGCGCGGTTGCCCACGAAGAGCGTCCACAAGGTAGCTCCGTAGTCCGGCGCGGCCGCGAGGCCGTCCCGCACGAAGCCGGCGCCCACGTCGGCCACGGAGCCGCCTAGCTTGACGATGTTAAGCGGGGTCGCCCCGGCCGTGGCGTCGGCTATGCCCTTGAAGGGCGCGTGCCAGGTGGTCATGGCGGCGGGGAAGCTCATGAGCAGGATGGCCCTGCCTATCAGCGCGGGGTTGAACGGGTTGGCACCCAGGCCGCCGAAGAACTCCTTGGCGAACACCACGGCGGCGAACGAGCCCAGGGCCGCCATCCACAGCGGGAGGGACGGAGGCATGATGAGCGCGACGAGGAGGCCCGTGACGACGGCCGAGAGGTCGCCCACGCGGGAGTCCTGCTTAGTGATCCTGCGGAAGGCGGCCTCCGAGAGCACGGCGCTCGCTACCGAGACGGCTATCAGCGCCAGGGCCGGCAGGCCGAAGAGGACCACGCCGTACGCGGCGGTCGGGGACAGAGCTATTATCACCGCGAGCATTATCTTGCGCGTCGTCACTCCGGTGAAGACGTGCGGGCTCGACGATAGGAGCAGGTTATTTGCCGGCACGTTGCGCCTCCTTCTGCTTCTTAGCGCGTACGAGCTGCTTCCCTACGCGGAATCGCTGCACGAGCTGGATATGGGACGGGCAGACGAAGCTGCAGGTTCCGCACTCGATGCAGTCGAGCGCGCCTATCTTCTCCGCCTCGTCCAGATCGCCCGCCTTGATGGCCGCGTTGAGCAGGGCCGGCGACAGCCTGCACGAGCAGGCGCGCATGCATCGGCCGCAGCGGATGCACGGGCCCTCGGCGAAGACCTTGGCCTCGGCCTCGTCCATCAGGAGTACGCCGGAGGTATTCTTCTGTATGGGAACCTGGAGGGACGGCACGGCGGGGCCCATCATCGGCCCGCCCAGGACGACGCGCCGCAGGCGCTTCTCGTCGTAGCGCGCCGCGTCGGGGAACAAGTCCGCGACGAGCATGCCCACCGGCACGATGAGGTTCTTCGGGGTCTCGCAGGCGCCGCCGGTGACGGTCAGCCCGGTATCGATGACCGGCTTCCCCTTGCGGAAGGCCTCGGAGACCGCGCGGAGCGTGCCCACGTTGCTGACGACGCAGCCGACGTCCATGGGCAGTCCGCCCGACGGGACCTCGCGCCCCGTTATGGCGGTAATGAGCATCTTCTCGCCGCCCTGCGGGTACTTCGTCTTCAGGAGCTGGACCGCAATGTCCAGTCCGTTCCCCTTGGCCGCGATGGCCTTGAGGAGGACGGGCCCGAGCTTGGCCTTGTTGTCCTCGAGGCCGACGACGCCCTTGGACGCGCCGACTATATGCATGACTATGGCCAGGCCGTCGATGAATTCCTCGGGAGCCTCCTCCATGACGCGCTCGTCGATGGTAAGGTACGGCTCGCACTCCGCGGCGTTGGCCACGACGTACTCTATGGGCTTATTGGGCGGGGGCGCGAACTTGACGTGGGCGGGGAAGCCCGCGCCGCCGACGCCGATGATGCCCGCCTCGCGGACTCGCGCCAGGGCTTCCTCCTTGGAGCAGGAGAACGGGTCGAGGGCCGGCATGAAGACGGCGTCGTCCTCCTCTGCCGGCTCGATCACAATGGCGAGCCCCTCGAGGTTATTAGCCGTCATCCTCGGCTCTATCTTCTTGACGGTGCCCGCGACGGAGGCGTGAAGCGGCACGGTCATGCGGCCTTCGGCGTCCGCTATCTTCTGTCCGCGCTTGACCTGGTCGCCCGCCTTGACCAGCGGCTGGATCGGGGCGCCGAAGTGCTGGTTGACCGGGATGACGACCTGCGTCACGCGGCGCAAGACCTCGATAGGGCTCGAAGCGCTGCGTTCTTTGCGCTCTGGCGGATGCGCTCCGCCCTTGAATGTTTTAGTCGACATGGCGAGGAGATGCTCCTTCTTCCGTTGCTGCCGCGGAATACCGTCCGCGAGCGTTGCCTGAGGTCTATGAACGGATACGGTGATGGCGCTTTCTTCTATCCGCGCGCGCGGGAGCCTGTCATTAGAGAGACGATTCTGGCCGCGGATACTCTATAAATCGGGCCGTATCGTAACGCGCATAAAAAAAACCGTCAAGCGCGTCGCTATATAGGAAGCAAACGATATTCTTTGCTCGATTAGAACCACTTCTTGCGCTTGAAGAAGAGTATCATGCCTACGGCGATCGCCAGCATCAGGCCCCAGGCCGCTGGGTAGGCCCAGCGCTGGTCAAGCTCGGGCATGTACTTGAAGTTCATGCCGTAGACCCCGGCTATGAACGTCAGCGGTATGAAGATGGTCGATATGATCGTCAGGACCTTCATGACCTCGTTCATCCTGTTGGATACGGAGGAGAAGTACACCTCCTGTATGCCCGTAGCCGTCTCCCTGTAGCTCTCCAGGGCCTCGATGACCTGCACCGAATTCTCCTGCAGGTCGCGGAGGAAGGGCTCCAAGGCGCCGTCCAGGAGCGCGGAGTCGGAATGGAGTAGCACGCCCACGGTCTCGCGCACCGGCCACACGACCCGCCGGAACCGGTTTAGGTCGGCCTTGGCCGCCTGCAGCCCCGCCATGAACCCCGAGGCGTCGCGCGCCGACGCGCTTGTGTCCTCGAACTCCTCGAGCCTGTCGCCCAGCCATTCCAGGAGCGAGAAGTAATTATCGACGATGACGTCGACGAGGGCGTACGCCAGGAAGCTCGGCCCCATGCGCCGTAGGCGGCCGGCGCCGGTCCTCAGCCGCTCCCTGACGGGGCCGAAGCAGTCCCCGGGGGTCTCCTGGATGGTCAGGACGGAGTTGGCCGTCAGGATGATGCTCACCTGCTCGTACTCGATGCTATCGTCGGGCCGCCTGGTCAGCATCTTGGTGATGATGAGCAGGTAGCTCCCGAAATCCTCTATCTTGGGCCTGTGCTCGGTATTGAGCACGTCCTCTACCGTCAGCGAGTCTAGCCTGAAGAAGCCGCCGATACGCTTGAGCACGTCCTGGTCGGCGAGGCCGTTCACGTTGACCCAGTTGACCATGCCGTCCTCGAGCATGGCGAAGACTTCCTCGATATTCTCCGGCGTCACGAACGAGACCTCGTCCTGGTTATACTGTATCAGAGAGAAAGCCGCCTCGGTCGGGGCCCTATCCCCTATATAGATAGGAGAACCGGGTATGGATCCGACCCCTCCCTCGGGGACGCTCTTGAATATCGGCTCGATGTGGCGGCGGGAGCCGGGTCTCTTCCTCTCGGTCATGGGGACTTCGGCGGCGTATCGTCCTCGACCGTTCCCCCGGCCTCGAGCCTGGCTATGAAGGCCTCGAGGGCGGCGCGTTCCTCCGGGTCCATCCTGGAGAAGGTGACGCCGAACCGGCACCCGGTCGAGAGGTCGCTCACGTTGACCACGTAACCCTCGGCTTCCATCTGGCGCCAGCTTCCGTCCGGCTCGGGAATGGAGAACGATAGCCATACGGATAGGAGAGGATCGACGTATTCCTCGGAGATGAAAGCCATGCCGCTACGGGAGATGTCGCTGCCCCGGGCCCTTATATACTGCTCCCGGCCCATGTCGTAGGCCACCATCCTCGAGAGCCTGAAACGCCGCTCTTCCCTACGTTCCGTTTCCATGCCTGTACTATACTGCCGATGCGGGCGTAGCGCCATAAAAAAAGGGCCGCTTCCGCGGCCCCCATACCGTTCCCCGCTTCCGCGGCCCGGTGCCTGCCCTCTCCTGAAGGGCCTTATTTCATTTTCTTGAGGAGATCCGCGAACGGGTTATAGCTGGTGCCGTCGTCTTCCCTCGCCGCCGGCTGCCGAGCGCCCGTCCTCGAGCCCTGGCCCCCGCCGGTATACGAGCTCTGTCCCCGCTGTGGCCGCGAACCTCCGCCCGAGCTCTGTCCGCCGGCCGAACCCGCGGCCGAGCTCTGTCCCTCCGGCTTCCGCGCTACGACGACGCGCCTCGCGCCGTCCTGCCTCGCGCCGTCCTGCCTTCCGGCGCCGACCGCGTCGGGCCTGCGCTCGCTCTTGAGGGACACACCTATCCGCTTCCGCGCCAGGTCCAGCGAGATGATGCGGAATTCCTTGACGTCGCCTACCTTGAGCACGTCCATGGGATCCTTGACGAACTGGTCGGAAAGCTCGGAGACATGGATAAGGGCGCTCTCCTTGATGCCTATATCGATGAAGGCGCCGAAGTCCACGACGTTCTTAACCTTGCCGGTGACCTTCATGCCTTCCCTGAGGTCCTCGAAGGCCAGGACTCCCTGCTGGAGCACCGGCTTCGGGTAGTCGTCACGCGGGTCGCGGTTGGGCTTCTTGAGCTCGGCGACGATGTCGTCAATGGTCGTATCGCCCACCGAGTACTTCTCCTTGAGGCCCGCGCGCTGCTCCTTGGACGGGTCCTTGCCCGCGCGGACGCCCTCGAGTATCTCGCTCGCCAGGGCGTAGTGCTCGGGGTGCACCCAGGTATTGTCCAGCGGGTTGGGGCTCTCGGGTATCTTGAGGAAGCCCGCGCACTGCTCGTAGCTCTTCTCTCCCATGCCCGAGACGCTCTTGAGCTGATCGCGGCTCTTAATCGTGCCGTTATCGTCGCGGTACTTCACGATCTTCTTGGCCAGCGAGGAGTTAATGCCCGACACGAACTTGAGGAGCATGTGGCTGGCGGTATTGATGTTAACGCCGACCCGGTTGACCACCGACTCGACGACCTCGTCGAGGGTCTCCGAGAGGCGCTTCTGGTTGACGTCGTGCTGGTAGAGCCCGACGCCTATGCTCTTGGGGTCTATCTTCACGAGCTCGGCTAGCGGGTCCTGGATGCGGCGCCCTATGGATATCGCGCCCCTTATCGTCAAGTCGAGCTCCGGGAATTCCTCGCGCGCGACGTCGCTAGCCGAGTACACCGAGGCGCCGTCCTCGTCGACGACGGCGTACTTGGATTCCCCGCCTAGCTCCGCGAGCGCCTCGGAGACGACCTTCTGCACGTCGTGGCTGCCCGTGCCGTTGCCTACCGCGACGAGCTGTATCGAATAGTCCTTGATGGCCTTGGCTATGGCCCTACGGGCCTCTTCGGGCTTCTGCTCCTGGTAGACGACGAAGTACCCGAGGAACTTGCCAGTCTCGTCTATGGCCGCGCACTTGGTACCGGTACGGATGCCCGGGTCCACGCCCAGTACGCGCGTCCCCTTTATGGGCGCCGACAAGAGGAGGTTCTTCAGGTTCTCGCTGAACACCGCTATGCCGTGGCCGTCGGCCTGGTCCATGGCCTCGGAGCGTATCTCCCGGAGCACGGCCGGGGATACGAGGCGCCGTAGCGCGTCCGCGACGGCCTCGGCGTGGTACTCGTTGGCTATCCGGTAGCGCTCCTGCAGGCGCGCTATCGCGGCGTCCTCGTCGACCTCGAGGCCCACCTCCAGCTCGCCCTCGCGCTCGCCCCGGTTTATGGCCAGCACGCGATGCGGCTTCAGCGACGCCAGGGGCTCGCTATAGTCCCAGTACATCTGGTAGGTACTGGACTCCTTCTTCTTCTCGTCGCCCACGCCCTTGACGGTCATGCGCCCGTCGCGCAGGTACAGCTTCTTGACGGCCGCCCGGTTCTCGGGGTCCTGCGATACCCGCTCCGCGACGATGTCCACGGCTCCCTTGATGGCGTCCTCGGGCCCGGTCACGGACAGCTCCGGCTTCTCGGCGTTATCGACGACGAAGCCCGGGGCCGCGGCGAGCACGTCGGCGGCGCTGCCCTTCAGCACTATCTCGGCGAGCGGCTCGAGACCCTTCTCTATGGCCAGCATGCCGCGCGTCTTCTTCTTGCGCTTGTACGGCGCGTAGATATCCTCTATCTCGGTGAGGGTGGCGCATTTCCTGATATTGCCGTAGAGCTCCTCGGTCAGCTTCCCCTGGCCGTAGATGGCCTGAATGACCTCTATGCGCCTGGTCTCGAGGTTGGTCAGGCTCTGGTGGAGGTGGACCACGTCGCGGACCTGGACCTCGTCCAGCTCGCCCGTGCGCTCCTTGCGGTAGCGGCTGATGAACGGCACGGTACAGCCTTCCGCCGTCATCTCGACGACCGCGGCCGCCTGGCTCGCGCGTATCGACAGCTGAGTCGCAATGCGGTTCAAGAGCTCCGTCTTGACTATTTCCAGCCCGGAGACGAATTCGTCGTTCAGTTCCATGATGCCACCCTTACTGCTTCTTTCGTAGTTCTTCCATGAGACCCTCGGGGCTGAAGCCGCCTAGGTACGAGACCGCGCCGCCTATGCAGACGACGGGCTCGAGGCTCGCCATCGATAGGAGCTGCTGGACCGCGGGGTTCCTGGCGATATTCTCCGGGGTCGATTCGTAGAACGAGACCGAGTACCGCTTACCTAGCTCCGAGGACGACAGGAGGGCGCTGAACTCGTCCACGAGGTCGGAGGTCTTCCTCTTGGCGCCCGGCGCGCAGGTACCGGCGCACGAGTGCTCGCACCCCGCGCAGATATGGTCGTCTGCCTTGCCGTATACGTCTATATCGATTAGTTGGTTCATAGGCTCCGTAGGTTCGCCACGATACGGGTAACGGGCATAAAAATCAAGCCGAATTCGGCTTCTCGCCGCCTCGCGTCTCCCCGCCCCGGGGCGCGGTACCGGCCTTGTCCCGGCGCTTCTCGCGGGCCGCTTCCTTGTTGGCCTCGTCCAGGGTCTCGGCCAGCGACGACATGATGCTCCTGAACGAGTCGTCCTCGATCTTGCCAAGCGTCTGAGCGACCGTGGGCAATCTCTGTCCCGCCTTGCCGCCGTTAGCTACGCGGGCCCTGTCCCCGGCCGCCGCTATCGCCTCGATGGAGCTCTGTCCCCCGGGCGGTTCCCCGGGCGCGCCCCCGGGCGTCCCAGACGCGTCTTGCGCTTCAGACTCGGGCCTGGGCAGCCTGGTAACGCGGGCGGTCCCGGGCATCGATCCGTCCTTGGCCAGCTTGAAGGCTATGCCCGATACGCCGAGCTCGGGGAAGGTTCGCCGTATCGTCTCCAGGATGCGGTTCTGGTCCATCTGCAGGAGCTGTATCCAGCCGGGGTGCTCCGCCTCCACGAACACTATGCCGTTCCTCACGTCGACGGGCCTCGAGTGGGCGGCCAGGTTCTCCCCGGCGGCCCGGCTCCAGAACCCGAAGAATCGCGACCAGGTATCGGCCTTGGCCGCTACCTCGGGCGACAGCAGGGTTCCGAGGAGGTCCGAGGCCTTACGTATTCGAGAATCGTCCATCGTCCGTCCAGTATACGATAGTGGAGGCCCCGGCGTAATCCCGATACGGCTCCCCCGGCAGGAACGTGAAGAACGTCTGGTCGGCCTCCGGCAGGTTAGCCATGAAGCGCCTGCGCTTATCCGGGTCCAGCTCCAGGAGCACGTCGTCGAGGAGCAGTATAGGGGGCCTGCCCGAGACGGCCGTATAGTGCTCGGCCTGGGCTATCCTGAGCGTCAGGCTCAGGAGCCTGAGCTGCCCGGTGGAGGCTCGGTCGGAGAAGTCGCCGAGCTCGTCCTTGAACGAGAAGCGGTCGCGATGCGGCCCCGATAGGCTCGTCCCCAGGGCCAGCTCCTTGTCCCGGGCCGCGCCCAGCCTGGCGACTATCTCGTCCGCGGAGTCGCCACGACGCCACGACGGCCGGTACTCCACCCCTACGCGGGCGCCGAGCAGGGAGACGCTCTCGTAGCGAGGCGCGAAGCGGGCGTCGAACTCCGTGGATAGCCTGGCGCGCTCCTCCATCAACCCCAGCCCGTAGCCGGCCACCTGTATGTCCAGCACGTCCAGCACGTCCAGGCTGCGTTCCTTGAGGGCGACGTTCCTGGCCTTGAGAGCCCTGCGGTAGGCACGGAGGAGGTCTATGTAGCCCGCCGATACCAGGCTCGCGGTCTGGTCGAAGAAGAAGCGCCTGCGCTCGGGCTCGCCCCGGGCGAACTCCATGTCGTCGTGGCAGAATACTATCGCCGGGTTCCTCTCTACGAGGCGCTTCCTGTCGTAGACCGGCTTATCGTCCTCGCGGATAGTCTTGGCGCCGGAGTCCCACGCTACCCGGCAGCCAGAGCCGTCGGGGTTCCTGCCGCGCACCGACCACGAGCGCGTACCGGTCCTAGCGGCGTCTACGTCCTGGCCTCCCCTGAAGGACGAGGCGTAGCACAGGGTATAGACGGCGTCCAGAAAATTGGTCTTTCCCTGACCGTTGTCCCCTACGACGAAAACGGACGGGGCGCCCGTCTCGACTGCCCCGTCCGCTAGGTTCCTGAACGATACGGTCTCTACGCTAGAGAACGCCATTATACGTGGTTTTTTTACCCGGCCTACTCGACCTGCATGGGCATCAGGATATGGAAATAATCGGTCTCCGGCTCCGGGGCCACGGTCACGGCGCGCGACGTCTCGGTGAACATGATGCGTATGCCGTCGCTATCGATGGCGCGAAGGGGTTCCTCTATGTACTTGTAGTTCATCGCTATGACCGCCTCGGGGCCGTCGTACGAGCAGGGTATCTCCTCGCGGGCGGTGCCTATCTCGGTCTCCTCGGAGGAGATGACCAGCTTCCCTTCGGACAGCGCGAAGAACGTCCTCCTGGATTTCTGCTCGACGAAGATGGAGACGCGCTTCAGGGCGTCTATCACGTCCTGGCGCTTGACGGTGGCGAGGTACTTCTGCGACTCCGGTACCACCTTCTGGTAATTAGGGAACTGTCCCTCAATAAGCACCGTGCTCAGGCGGTACTGACCGAATTTCACGAACAGGTTCTTCTCGTTGACGGCGAGCTGTATCTGCCCCTCGTCCGAGGCCCTGTGGAGCACTACCGACAGGAGCTTCGGCGGGATGATGACGCCCTTGAATTCCGGTATGCCCTCCACTATGCCGCGCTTGATATAGGCGAGGCGCCTCCCGTCGGTGGCTACCATGACGAGCCCGTCCTGGACCCTCTCGAGGTAGACGCCGTTCATGAAGTACCTCGTCTCGTCGTCGGAGACGGCGAAGACGGTCTGGCCTATCATGTCCCTGAAGTCGGCTATGGGTATAGAGAAGTACTTGTCGTCGTCTATGTCGGGAAGCTGGGGGAACTGCTCGCTCGCTATGGTCTTGAGGCTGAACTGGGCCTTCTTGAAGCTAGGCTTGATCAAGACCTTGGAGTCCTTCTGGTCGACCTCGATGGTCCCCTCGGGGATGCTGGCGAGTATGCCGGTAAGCTTGTCGCAGAAGACGGTAAGGCTACCGGGCTCGTGTATCTCCACGGGCATCCTCGTCTCGAAACCTATCTTGATGTCGGTCGCGCGTATGAGGAGCGAGCCGTCCTGGGCCTCTAGGTATACGTTCGATACGACGGACATGGCGCTCTTTGAGGAGATTATCTCCTGGGCGAACGCGATCTCGCGTTGAAGAGCGCTTTTTTCACAGACGAATTTCATGGCTACCCTCGTTCTGATTCTAAGGGTCAAAGGATAGCACGGAAGGCGTAGTGCGCGCAATAAAAGGATAGGGGGGTGTTTCGGGACCTTACTTTATTGTGTTTAGGTATATATAAATTCGTAATAGTCATAGTAAGGGGACTGTATAAGTGGAAAGCCGCCCGTATTGCTTATAGTATAGACGATTACGCTGTGGAAAGACCTGCGCGAAAGGCGACGCGCATTTCCACATAGCGGGGCATTTAAGGCTTACGCGCTCCGGGGGCCCCGGTTATATACAGGAATGCCCCCGGATCATAACCGGCTAGCTCTTGATGCTCATCTGCCTGATCGACTGGATGAGCTTCTGTATCTTCGAGTCGAGGGAAGGGTCGAGCTTTAGCTGCTCGTCTATCTTCTGGCACGAGTGCATGACGGTGGTATGGTCGCGGCCCCCGAACTCGAGGCCCAGCTCCGTGGTCGAGTATTCCGTTATCTCCCGGGCTATGTACATGGCTATCTGCCTGGGAACGACGATGCTCCTCGTGCGCTTCTTGCCCTTCAGGTCGTTGGCGCCTACCTTGTAGGCCTCCGAAACCGTGCGGATGATATGGTCTATCGTCACGTTGCCGTGCCTGGTCTGGCTGAACACGTCCTTGAGCTGCTGCTGCGCCACCTCGAGGGTGATGCTCATGCCTACGAGGTTGGCGTAGGCGCTGAGCTTGACGAGGGCGGCCTCGAGGTCCCTGACGTTGGTGGAGATGTTCCTGGCGATAACGTCGAACACCTCGGGCGGTATGCTCAGGTTGTTCGTCTCAACCTTCTTCTTGAGGATGGCGTAGCGAGTCTCGTAGTTTGGCGGCTGCAGGTCTACGTTGAGGCCGCGTTCGAAGCGGCTGCGCAGCCTGTCGGAGAGGTTCTTCAGCTCGGAGGCGGGACGGTCGCAGGTGAACACCATCTGCTTATTGCCGTCGTACAAGGCGTTGAAGGTGTGGAACAGCTCCTCCTGGGATCCCTCCTTATTCTCGAAGAAGTGGATATCGTCTATGAGGAGTATGTCCACGGAGCGGTAGCGGTTCTTGAACGACGACATGCTCTTCTCGTGGATGGAATGGATGAAGTCGTTCGTGAAGTCCTCGGCCGAGACGCAGATGATCTTGAGCTTGGGGTTTAGTATCCACGCGCGGTTCCCTATGGCCTGCATGAGGTGGGTCTTGCCGAGGCCTACGTCCCCGTATATCAGGAAGGGGTTGTACGCGGTTCCCGGATTAGCGGCTATGGCCATGGCGGCGTTCGCCGCGAAGGAGTTGTTCTCTCCTATAATATAGTTCTCGAAGGTATAGAGGAGGTTAAGCTGGGGGTGCTTCTCGCGGGGCCTAGCCGGCTCGGGAGCGGGCTTGCTCGGCTTCCTGGCGGCGGACTCGTACTCCGCTGAGGAGGTGGCGCTCTTATGGGCCGCCTGGGGATTAGGCTTCACCACGACGAACTCGGTGGCGAGCTTCTTGCCGGACAGCTCGAATAGCTTGGCCTCTATGGACCTCTGATACGACTTGGCTAGCTGGTCCCGATAGAAGGCGGACGGTACGCGGACGAGGATAGTGTCCTGAGTGGACGAGTCGTATTCGATATTGAACCACATCGAGTACTCCTGCTCGCTCAGTTCCTCGGAGAACTGGCTCATCGCCTCGTTCCAAAAGACTTGATAATCCCAGCTATCCATTAAAGAAGTCTCCTTCGTACAGCTTTCCAACAACTTATCCACAATCTAGCATGAATAGAGTCTGGAGTATATCACTCATATATTGTTGGAAAAAGAAGGCGTTTTATTAAATTCCACTACAAATTATTATAGTAGTTGTACATAAATGCATATACAGAAAAGAAATAATATATAGAGCGAAAAACGCACCGACTGATGCCGTATTCGGTAGAATGATCGCTATTCATTACTCAATAGTGCATTAGCATTCTTTGCACAAGATATGCACAACCGCTGTTCCTATCGCTTCTTTCTATATAGTGGGTATGATCCTTTACTTTTTACCCTATCGAAGATATACTGGCCGCTCGCCCGGAAGACCGAAGATACTCAGACGTTCTCGGGCGATCGCACCATGACGAGGCGCCGATATCGGCCTCTATCACCCAATCTCCTCGGAAAAGCACAATGGAATCAACGTATTCAGCGACGAGTATCCAGGTCCTGAAGGGCCTAGAAGCGGTTCGGAAGCGACCGGGAATGTATATCGGGTCTACCGGTATAGACGGCCTGCACCATCTCGTGTACGAGGTCGTGGACAACTCCATCGACGAGGCGTTCGCGGGCGTCTGCGACAGGATAGACGTGGTCCTGGAGAAGAACGACATAGTACAGGTTACGGATAACGGCCGGGGCATACCGACGGGCATCCATCCGGTGGAGAAGGTCAGCGCCCTGGAGCTCGTCATGACGAAGCTCCACGCCGGCGGCAAGTTCGACAAGAATACGTACAAGGTATCCGGCGGCCTCCACGGCGTGGGCGTATCGGTCGTCAACGCGCTGTCGGCGTGGTGCGAGGTCTACGTCCACCAGGACGGTAGGATACATTACCAGAAGTACGAGACCGGCCTGCCCCTCGAGGACGTACGCATAGTCGGCGATACCGAGAAGCGCGGGACAGTAGTCAGGTTCTCGGCCGACCAGGGCATCTTCGAGACGACCGTCTATAGCTTCGACGTGCTGGCCAATAGGCTCAGGGAGCTGGCGTTCCTCAATAAGGGGCTCCTCATCACGCTTACCGACGATAGGCTCTCCGTGCCCAAGGTGCACGAGTTCAAGTTCGATGGCGGCCTCCAGGAGTTCGTGACCTACCTTAACAAGAACAAGGCCGTGCTGCATCCCGATCCCATCTACATCGGCGGCACGCGCGACGACGTGGAGGTCGAGGTCGGGATCCAGTACAACGATACCTTCAACGAGACGATGTTCGCCTTCGTCAACGGCATCAATACCCGCGAGGGCGGTACCCACCTCGTCGGCTTCAAGAGCGCCCTCACGCGCATCCTCAACGAGTACTTCAAGAAGTCCAAGCTGTCCAAGAAGCTCGACGATACCCTGTCCGGCGACGACGTGCGCGAGGGCCTCACGGCCGTGCTGTCCATCAAGGTCCCCAACCCCCAGTTCGAGGGACAGACCAAGACGAAGCTCGGCAATACCGAGATCAAGGGCATAGTCGACTCGCTCTGCGCCGACCAGCTCACCCTGTTCTTCGAGACCAACCCCTCGGTCATCGACAAGCTCCTGGAGAAGTCGGTGCTCGCGGCGAAGGCCAGGATAGCGGCCAGGCAGGCCCGCGAGCTTACCAGGCGCAAGTCGGCGCTGGAGAGCTCGGGCCTGCCCGGCAAGCTTGCGGACTGCTCGGAGAAGGATCCCTCCAAGTGCGAGATATACATCGTCGAGGGAGACTCCGCCGGCGGCTCGGCCAAGGGCGGCCGCGACCGGACCATCCAGGCCATCCTGCCGCTATGGGGCAAGATGATGAACGTCGAGAAGACCCGCATAGACAAGGTGATAGGCAACGATAAGCTCAACCCTATCATCCAGTCGCTCGGCTGCGGCATAGGGGCCGATTTCGACCTGGCGAAGCTCCGCTACCATAAGGTCATCATCATGGCCGACGCGGACGTCGACGGCTCGCACATCAGGACCCTCTTGCTAACGTTCTTTTATAGGTACATGACCGACCTGCTGTCTCGCGGCCACGTCTACCTGGCCATGCCGCCGCTCTACAAGATAGTCATAGACAAGAAGATCCAATACGCGTACGACGATACCGAGAAGGACCGCATCCTCGCGGAGAGCGGCAAGGATCCGGAGAAGGTCGCCATACAGCGCTACAAGGGACTAGGCGAGATGAACCCCGAACAGCTCTGGGAAACGACAATGGACCCGTCCAAGCGTAACATCATCCAGATTCAGATGGACGACGCCGTGGAGGCCGAGTCAGTATTCACGACGCTCATGGGCGAGCAGGTAGAGCCGCGCAGGCAATTCATAGAGGAGAACGCCATGTACGTCTCCAACCTGGACGTGTGATATGGCAGAGTTAACAGGAAAGACAATTCAGGTTCCCATCGAGGAAGAGGTCAAGAACGCCTACCTCACCTACGCGATGAGCGTCATCGTCAGCCGCGCCCTCCCGGACGCGCGCGACGGCCTCAAGCCGGTGCATAGGCGCCTCCTCTACGCCATGGACGAGCTCGGCCTCAAGCCGACCGCGGCCACGAAGAAGAGCGCGCGCATCACCGGCGACGCCATGGGTAAGTACCATCCCCACGGAGACCTGTCCCTCTACGACGCCCTCGTGCGCATGGCCCAGACCTTCAGCCTCCGCTATCCGCTGGTGTTCGGCCAGGGGAACTTCGGCTCGGTCGACGGCGACCCCGCAGCCGCGAGCCGATATACCGAGGCCAAGCTATCCAAGATAGGCGACGAGCTCCTCTCCGACCTGGAGAAGGAGACCGTCGACTTCTCCCCCAACTACGACGAGAGCCTCAAGGAGCCCTCGGTCCTCCCGGCGGCCGTTCCTAACCTCCTCATAAACGGAAGCTCGGGCATCGCGGTGGGCATGGCCACCAATATGCCGCCGCACAACCTCCGCGAGGTTGCCGCCGCGATCGCCGCCTACATAGAGGATCCGGAGATAACGATAGACGGCCTGATGAAGCACGTGACGGGACCGGATTTCCCCACCGGCGGCATCATCTTCGGCAAGCGGGGCATACGCGAGGCGTACGTCACGGGGCGCGGCAAGCTGACCGTCCGCGGCAAGTTCGTCATAGAGACCCTGAAGGGCGGCAAGGAGCAGATCGTCTTCAACGAGATCCCCTACGTCGTCAACAAGGCCACGCTCGTGGCCAAGATAGCCGAGCTGATACGCGACAAGGTCGTCGAGGGCGTCGGCGACGTGCGCGACGAGTCGGACCGCGAGGGAATGCGCCTCGTGATCGAGCTCAAGAAGGGCGCCGTACCCAAGCTGGTCCTTAACAGGCTGTTCGCCCATACGCAGCTGCAGACGACCTTCGGCGTCATCAACCTGGCCCTGGTCAACGGCATGCCAAAGACGCTGTCGCTCAAGGACCTCATCAAGTGCTTCGTCGAGCATCGCGTCGACGTGGTGACCAGGCGCACGAGGTACGAGCTGCGCAAGGCCGAGGAACGCGCCCATATCCTCGAGGGCCTAGTCATAGCGATAGAGAACATCGACGAGGTCGTGCGCATCATCAAGGCGTCGCGCAACGTCGACGCGGCCAAGGCGGCCCTCATGGAGCGCTTCTCGCTCTCCGAGGCCCAGACCCAGGCCATCGTGGACATGCGCCTAGGACGCCTAACGAGCCTCGAGATAGAGAAGCTCCAGGCCGAATTGGCGGAGATACGCGCGAAGATAGCGTACTACAAGGACCTCCTGGCCCATCCGGAGAAGGTCCTCGGCGTCATAAACGACGAGACCAAGGTCATAGCCGATAAGTTCGGCGACGATAGGCGCACGGAGATAGTCTACGACGAAGTCGAGGCCATCAACATCGAGGACCTGATCACCAAGGAGGAGATGGTCATACTCTTCTCCAATAAGGGCTTCGTGAAGCGCGTGCCCGTGAGCGCCTACCGGAGCCAGAGCCGCGGCGGCAAGGGATCGAATTCCGCCTCGCTACTGGAAGACGACTTCATAGAGCAGATATTCGTCGCCAATACCCACGACTACCTGATGTACATATCCAGCGCCGGCAAGGCCTACTGGCAGAAGGTGCACGAGATACCGGAGGCGTCCAGGGCGGCCCGCGGCGCCCACCTCAAGAGCCTCCTGGCCATCGGCGCCAACGAGGACATCACGACGGTGGTCGACCTCAAGGGCTTCACCGACGATACCTTCCTGTTCTTCGGTACCCTCCGGGGCGTCGTGAAGAAGGTCGCCACGAGCCAGTTCGCCAACGCCAAGACGCGTGGCATCATAGCAATCCACCTGGACGACGGTGACAGGCTCGTATCCGCGTGCAGGACCCACGGCCAGAACGAGGTCGTGCTCATTACCCGCCAGGGCCAGGCCCTGAGGATCTCCGAGTCCGACGTGCGCGTCATGGGCCGGGGCTCGAGGGGCGTCTGCGGCATCCGGCTGGCCGATTCCGACGAGCTGAACGCGATGCTCAGGGTCAATCCTGGCGAGCAGATGCTGCTTATAAGCGAGTCGGGCTACGGGAAGCGAATAGACTTCGATAACTTCAACCCGCACGGCAGGGCTACGAGGGGCCAGCGCATCTACGAGCCCGACGAGAAGTCCGGCGAGATAGTCTGCGCCATTACCGTCAGGGAGGAAGACGACGTCGTGGTAATGACGAGCCTCGGGAAGACCCTCAAGACAAAGGCGGCCGACGTCCGCCTCTGCGGGAAGACGGCGCGCGGCGTCCATATCGTCAATATCGATAGCCCCGACTTCGTCGTCGGGATGGATAGGATAGTGAACGAAGAGGCTGACCTCGTTCCCGCGAGGGACGAGACCCTCGTCCCGGAGGCTGGCGGCGTACTGAAGGAAGACGACGGCCTTCCGATCGAGGATGATACCCCGACGATCGCTCCTCCCTCGGACGACGAAAACGATTAAGGCGTACAGATTTACGCGTAGTTCATAAGATGTAGAGATACGGTGAAGGCCGCGAACCCGGAATAATCCGGATTCGCGGCCTTTTTGTTTCACGTGGAACAGTAGGGAGCATTGTTACCGCGGAACGGCTAGCTAGCGGAAAGATAGTGATAGAGCTTGATTAGTTAAAAAGCGTGTTCCACGTGAAACATTTTTCAGTCGAGCTACCGGCAGCGGCCCGGCGGGCGCTACTTATCGATTCTACGCTGTATAGCACGGCTTCGTAGTATAGTCGCAATATTGTTCGGAGAAGACCGCTGATACGGCCGGGGCTCTGTCCCTCTCGGCTAGTTCCGGCCGTGGCAATCTTCGTGATGCCGCGGCCCGGGATTGATGCTATGATAGGGCCTCTTAAGGGAGGAACCTGTGGAGAAGCAAGCGATGTGGATAGCGGTAGCGGCGTTCGCGAGCGTATTAGCGGCCTTTATGACGCACTGGCTGACTATAGCGGCAATAGGTTCCGCTGAGAAGCGCCTACCCTACTGCCGCGGCGCGTACCTTGGCATGTCGCTTCAGCTCGCCGTATTGGCCTGGACGCTCGCGGCGCTCTCCGACGGGGCCTCGGGCGCGGCTATCCTCGTGCCTCTGGGGATGACGGCGTCGTCGTTGGGCGATCTCTTCAACCTGCAGTTCCCTTCTATCCAGAAGCGGGTCGGCCAGCCGCTGTTCTTCGGCATACTATGCTTCGCCGTCGCTCAAGTCTTCTATATAGCCGCGTTCCTATCGAGGCTTAGCCTCTCGGTCCTGGTCTCTGACGGCTTCTTCGTCCCCATCCTGGCGGTCCTCGTCGTCGTGCCGGCAGTCCTGTTCAGGTTCAGGGTCTACAATCCCGAGCGGCCGGCCTCCATCATGAGGGCGGCTTTCTTCTACGGCTTCATCCTAGGCGCCATGGCCGCTGTAGCGGTCTCGGCCGCAATAGCCGTAGGTGGCCCGTGGTACGTCGTAGCCGCGGGCGCCCTGTCCTTCCTGCTCTCCGACGCGATCATGGGCGAGACGACGATGCATGGCCGGCATCCGACTAACGAGTACCAGGTGCCGTGGATTACGTACCTCCTGGCCCAGGGCCTTATTATTATCGGGACCGCCCTGGCCTGAGGCTCGCAGTCAGGCGAGCTGGAGGCCCGCTCGCCTACGCCGTGAAGCCGGCCAGGTGAGCCTCTATCCCGTCTATCGTCCTCGCGTTCTCCTCGCTCTTGATGGCGAGCGACGCCACGGCTTGCGAGACTTGCGATAGCCCGCTACTGATCTCGGAGATGCCTATGGCGTTCTCCTCCGCGACTTTCGCTACGGATTCAGAAGCATGCTCGATAGCCGATAGGCTAGCCTCGATATCCGTTCCCGAGACGCGTACGCGGGCGCTCGTTTCCTTGAGCTCTATCAGCGCCGTTCCTATTTGCGCTCCGCCTACCGCGAGCTCCTTCAAGCCCGCGAGCGTCTCCTCCATCCCGTCGCCTACCTCGCCTATGCCCGCGTGGATCTCGGTGAATAGGGCCTCCGTCGCCTCGTTGCGCTCGGCCGTGCAGGCGATACTGGCGGCCATGCTCTTCAGGGTCGCCGAGACGCTACGGGCGTTATCCGCGGTCGATTCGGAGAGCTTGCGTATCTCGTCCGCCACGACGCTGAAGCCGCGGCCGAAATTCCCGGCGTGCGCGGCCTCGATAGCGGCGTTCATGGCAAGGAGGCTCGTCTGGCCGGCTATATCGTCTATGACCCGTATCGCCTCGAGCATTTCCCCTGCGTTACGGTGTATCTCGGACACCGCCTCTGTCGTCTCGCGTACGGCGACAGAGCCTCGCCTCGCTAGCGAGACGGCTTCCCTCGATCGGTCCAGCTTCCCGGCCGAGTTCTTCTCGAGTTCGGCTACGCCGCGTATTATCTCCTCGACCGCGGTGGAGGATTGCGTAAGAGCTATGGACTGACGCTCTATCAAGTCGTTCAGGGCGCCTATGTCCGCTCCGATGCCCGAGACGCCGCGGCCGCTTTCCGCGAGGGCCTGAGAGAGGTTGCCTATCCTATCCTTCATGGCGCAGAGCGCGGCCTCTATCTCCTCGAGCGCGGAGGACGTTTCCTCCGAGTTGGCCGCGAGCTCCTCTCCCAGGGCGGCGCTTGACTCGCTGGAGCGCTTAACGGTGCGTACGAGGGCGGAAAGGTCGTCCATGACCGCGTCGTAGGCCTTGGCGAGCCGTCCTATCTCGTCGTCCGAGGCGAGCCGTACCCGTTTCGTGAGGTCGCCCGAGGCGAGAGCGGCCACGGCCCCGCTCAGCCTATCGAGAGGCTTGAAGCTGACGTCGAGGAACCCGACGACTATGCCGACCGCGAGCGCCGATAGCGCCGCTATCATGATACCGAGCGTCAGGCGAAGGGACCGCAACGCCGAGAGGCTTTCCTCGGCGCTTATCGCCACGCCGACGGACCATGAGGTCCCGGGCACGGGCGCGAAGCTCACTCGCTTGTCCAGGCCCTCGAAGCGGTATTCGCCACGCCCCGTCTCGCCTGCGGTCATGCGCCGCCCTATGGCCGCGAGTCCCGGATCGTCGGCGGCGGTTATATTGAAGGATAGCACCTTATCCGCCGAGGGGTGAGCGATGACCAACCCGCTCGCGTCGATGAGGAACGCGTATCCCGTCTCGCCGACCCGCTCGCTGGAGACGACCTCCGATAGGTACGCGAGGCTCAGGGTGCCGCCCGCGACGCCGACTATAGCCCCCCCGTCCTTGACGGGCGCCGAGAGCGGGAGGACGAGGTTCCCGCTCGCCTTCGATACGAGCGGCTCTCCCATGACGCGGGGCGTTCCGGCCATCGCCTCCCTGAAGTAGTCGCGCTCCTTGAGGTTGGCGCGGGAGCCGCCCGTACCCCGGGCGTCCCCCGACGGGGCGATTAGGAAGAGCGTCTCGAACGGCGACCCGGAATCCGCCTTGACGCCCTCGAACGCCGCCTGGGAGCCCTCCCAATCGAGGGCCGCGCTCGAGGGCATGTAGGACAGAGCGGCCAGCGAGCTATGCGCTCGCGATAGCTCGGAGCCCGCGATCCGGGCTATCCTATCCGCGCGAACGGCGGCCTCTGAGTCTATCGACTCGACGAGGAGCGTCGCGGCGACGCGGTACGCGATGATTCCGGTTGCGGACATGGACGCCACCGAGAAGACGCCTAGGGCGAGCGACAGCCTGGCCCTCAGGCTCGTAATGCGGATTCTCATGGTTCCTCCAGGACTATTTTGTACTTTATTACTTATTATTAACCCGGCGCGGCGATGGCGAGCCTGGCTTCAGAGAGAAGCATACAGATATCAAATATCGCGTACATTCTCAATACGGCCGTTAATAAAAATCAACGCGGCGATCGATATTTTACTTAATAATTACACTCGTTCCCCGGCCGCTCGTATTAAGGCGCGCGGCGTGCTAGGCTCTGCGTATGGCGAACCGCTTCATACGCCTCATCGAGGAAGGCTCCCTGTCCACCGAGGGAGAGCTCAAGTCGGCCTTCCGGTCGATCGCGCTTAGGACGCACCCGGACCTCGGCACTCGGCCCGAATCCGGCGCGCAGGGCGAGACGGCCTCGGAGGCCGGGCGGGACGACGACTTCATCAAGGCGAGGGCGGAGTACGAGGCCGCGCTTCGCTTCCTGGCGCCAAAGCCCAAGGGCGTCGACGTTCCGGCCGCCGCAGCGCGGCGGGGCCGCTACGATAGGCCGCTCTTCTACGCCGAGCTCGCGGCCCTCGTCAAGTCCGGCTTCCCCAAGAAGCCGCGGCACGACAAGGAGCGGCGTAAGTACGCTCGCCTGAGGCTCCACGCGCGGTCGTCTTTAGCGTCGCGCGACGACGGCGAGGCGGCGGTCGCCGCGTTCGACGCCTTCGAGGCGGCGCTCACCGAGCGCAAGGAGGCCGGCGGCCCGGGAGAGGCCGCCTACGTCGAGGCCGCGCTAGGGCTCGTGGACGACCTGATAGAGTACGAGGAGTGCGGCGTCGTCGCGCTCAGGGCCGCGATTGAGATAGCGTACGCCCGCCTACGCGCCGAGCCCGGCGACGATAGGGTCGCCGCGTTCATAGGGGCCCTCGTAGGCGAGATGGACGGGGGCGTACGTCCCATGGACAGGCCGCGCTCGTAGGCCGCGGCCGCCGAAAGGAAGCGAGAGCCATATGGAACAGAGCGAATACGGAGGCTTGCGTTTCTCGAGCCTCAGGTTCCTGGATCTGGACGATTCGTTCTGGTCGCGTTGTCCCGTTACCCGGGAGGACGCCCCCATGCTCGAGAGGGTCGTTCGCCTGGTCCTCGGCTTGAGCGCGACCGTTCGGAAAGAGGGCTTGCTCGCATTGGAGATGCACATTCCCAAGATACCCGTTCCCTTGGGCAGGGTCGCTTTCAAGATGCTGGTCGACGGCAGGGGGCCGGACTATTTAGGTAGCGCGTGTCGTACGCTCCTCCTCCTCAGCCAGGACCACGGGGCGGCCTTGCTCGCGCAGGTCATGCTCGTGCACGGTTCCCTAATGATATACGCGGGAACCGCTACGGATTACATAGCAGAAACGCTCTGCGCCTATCTCGGGGCGACGTACGTCGAGGCCGCGATGGACGGTAAATTCCCATGATCGACGCGACCGATCTTCCTCCAGCGCGGAGGCTCGCCGACGTAGCGCGGGCGTCGGATAGGATCGTCGTCGCGATGGCCTTCGCTCGATCGCCGGCCTCGGTCCGGGAGACGCTCCTGAAGGCGATGTCGCCGCGGACGGGCAGATGGTTCGCGGCGGCGTGGAAGAACGAGGATTTCTGGTCGGAGGGCCAGGCGCTCTTCTTCAGGAGGAATCCGGGCGAGTTCCTGGTGGACGCCGCTCGGCTCGCCGCCTGGGCCGAGGCGGAGTTCCTCTCCGCGGCGAGAGACGCCCGAGGCGACGAGCGGATTACTTGAAATCGAAGGCGATCGCTCCGTCCCAGGCGTCGGACGCCGTCACCCGCTCGCCCTGCTTATAGGGCTCGTCGCGTTCGGCTTGCCCTTGCCGCGGTACCTCTCACGAGGGTCGAAGCTCGCGCATATCGGAGACCAGAACGACTATCGTCCGATTCTCATCACCATCAGCGCGGCGTCGCTGGAGCGCGCAAGCGGATCGTCGATGCCCTCGGCGGGGACGAAAATAGAGAAGACGTGCCGTATCCCTATTTCCAGCTCGCTGACGCGAACGAACGGCGCCGTGTTCTCTTAAGCTGGTCTGAGAAGTAGTCGTTAGTCTTGTTGCCGAGGTGCAGAGTCGCGGTCGCGCGCGTCCTGCGCGCTCCCTCCGACCCGCCTTCGCTCCTGAACCGGCTTCCTGCCGGTTCGCGCTCCCGTATGGTCGCGCCGGAGCTCCGGTACCGCCCTTCGGGCTGATACGTAAGGAATTGTATTGTCGTGTTCGCCTCTGGCGAACGGCGTAACAAGTCCAGCTGGGCCTTAATATAAAAAGTCCGCCCCGCGGTAGCGGAACGGACTTTTTATGGGCCCAGCTGGACTTGAACCAGCGACCAACGGATTATGAGTCCGCTGCTCTAACCAACTGAGCTAAGGGCCCCGGGATGCCCGACAATTATCCACAAACGGCAAAAAAAGTCAATCATCGCGCGTCCGGTGCCGATCCTTGTAGCAAAGAACGGTTAGGATAGACGAGCGAGAGTCCGCTTCGTCGACGGAAGGAATCCGGCTTATGATTAAAATTCCCGTCATCTCGGGCAACGATTCGCTCAACTCGTTCATCAGGAGCCAATGCCTGGCCATGGGTAACGACTACGTCCCGGTATTCTTCAAGAACAAGGACGAGGTAATCGCCTACCTCAAGTACGAGCTGCCCGAGATCAAGATGATATACTTTTCCGATCCGACCATAGAGGCCAAGGCGGTGCTCGACGAGATCGGGAAGGATCCTTGGCTGCACTACGGCGGCGTCATAGCGATCCACGACGATCTCGAGGAGAAGGCCCTCCTCGAGGCGATGCAGGACCAGAACGTCATAGCGGTGCTGCGGAAGAGCGAGCTGGAGCGGGGCTTCTCCCGGCTCATGAAGATCCTGAAGCAGAATAAGCAGATCCTCTTCCAGCGCGGCATTCAGCAGCACCTCCTGAAGAATATCGCGGGGTCGTTCGTCATCGATAACGACCCTCTGGATATCACGACGTACTCCAACATGGTGACCAACTACCTGTTCAACGCGAACCTCATCAGCAAGGATACCAAGGAGAAGCTGCACGTCGCCCTGCTGGAGCTGCTCATCAACGCCATCGAGCACGGCAACTGCACGATCAGCTTCGACGAGAAGACGGCCTGGCTTGAATCCAACCGCGATATCATGGAGCTCATCCGGCAGAAGAACACCGATCCGGCGATCAGGGCCAAGAAGGTATACTTCACCTATACTATCAGCCCGGAGTCCAGCCGCTTCGTCATCAAGGACGAGGGCGCAGGCTTCGATTGGCGGTCGAGGCTTGACACGAAACCGGACCAGCCAGGGTTGCACGGCATGGGCATGACGATGGCGTCGCTATACGTGCGGCGGCTTACCTACAACGAGGCGGGCAACGAGGTCTCGTTCGAGGTCGCGCACCAGCAGAACGAGTCTAACGTCATCCCGGCCATATTCGACGTTTCCCAGGAACGGGCCTTCGAGGACGGCCAGTTCGTCTGCTCCGAGGGCGAGGAGTCCGATTATCTCTATTATATAGTGTCGGGAACCCTGTACGTGTACTCTAAGGGCAAGCTCGTGTCGGCCCTGACGCCGGACGATATATTCATGGGGGAGATGAGCTTCCTCCTGTCCAATCGCAGGTCCGCGACGGTCGTCTCCAAGGGGCGCAGCGTCCTCATCAAGATATCGAAGCAGGATTTCGTCAACCTTATCAAGGATAGCCCCCACTACGGGATATTCTTGGCGCGGCTGCTGGCCCAGCGCCTCGCGAGGCTCAACCTCCGGACGTCGAGGCTCAATACGGAATACTTGAAGCTAAAAGGCGAGCTAGCGGCTGTAAAGGCGAGCGAGTAAAAGACGTTCTTCATCTTAGAAGCGGCGGTTCTTCAGGGTCTGGAGAATCGCCGCTTTTGTTTTAGCGTCATTCTGCCCGAAAATGACCGATTGCGAAGACGAATCCATTAAAATTTGACAGTATTTAAAAGCCGTTGTACGCTCCTGTTGGATTATGCCTGTACTTAGGCGAAAACCATGGAGGTAATCGAATGAGCAAGAAATTCCTGATCGTCGTCCTGGCAGTAGTCGGCGCGACGGTGGCGTTAACCGGCTGCGCCAAGAAGGCCGAGGCGGATAGCGGTAAGGTCGTCCTCAAGGACGCGCCTAAGCCTTTCGACGGATCAAAGCAGGTCCACATCGCCCTTATCAGGCAGATGGTCGAGGGCGAGTTCATGCAGATGTACCAGGCCGGCGCCGAGCGCCAGGCCGAGCAGCTCGGCATCAAGCTGACGGTATTCGGCAAGAACATGGATAACCAGGCTCAGGCGAACTTCGTCTACCAGGCTATCAACATGAAGGTAGACGGCATCATCCTGGATCACGGCTTGTCCGAGACCCTCATCAAGCCGGCCCAGGACGCTATCGCCGCCGGGATCCCCGTCGTCGCGTTCGACGTCGACCTGCAGAATCCCGCCATCACCCAGATCGCCCAGGACGACCACGCGCTCGGCCGCCTGGCGCTCGAGGCCCTCATCGCCGACCACGACGGCAAGGCCAACGTCGGCTACGTCTACGTAGCCGGAATCCTGCCGCTCGATAAGCGCGACGCGTCCTTCACGAAGATCAAGGCCGAGTTCCCCGGCATCAAGGAGACCGTCCGCACCGGTACCCTCGAGTCGCCCTTCTCCATAAAGAACGCTGACCAGGTAAAGGCCGCCCTCAAGGCTAACCCGAGCATCAACGCGTACTTCTCCCCCTACGACGAGTTCGCCAAGGGCGTGGTCCTCGCCCTCGAGGAGCTCGGCATGACCGATAAGGTCAAGGTCTACTCCGCCGACATATCCACCCAGGACATCGAGCTCATGACCAAGGACGGCAGCCCCTGGGCCGGCACCGCGGCTACCAACCCGTCGGCCATCGGAGCGACCTCCGTCAGGGCCATAGCCCTTAAGCTCGCCGGGGCCCCGCTGGCCCACGACGTGCTCATCCCGCCGATGCTCTTCACGCAGAAGGCCCTCCGCGAGAGCGGCGTCCGTAACATGAACGAGCTTCGCGAGAAGTTCCCCGCCTTCAACTCCGTAGACGTCTGCACCGCGCCCTGGATCCCCATGGATTCCAAGGGCATGTACTGATCTAGGCCCCAGGGGCACGGCCGGGACGCTAGTCCCGGCCCTTCTATTCGCTAGTCTTACACTAAGAACCATTCAACCGGAGGAACGTTAGGTGAACGATACGAACGGTATTGCGGGCTACGAAGTCGTCAAGAGCCTTCGCTGGGTCGATGGCGGGCTCGTCATACTAGATCAGACGCTGCTACCGGTCGAGATCGTCGAGGAGCGGCAGGAGTCGGTCGAGCAGGTCTGGGACTCCATTAAGCGGCTCAAGGTCCGCGGCGCGCCCGCGATCGGCATAGCCGGCGCGTACGGCCTCCTAGTCGGCTTGCGGCCCTTCGTCGGCGAGGCTCTGGGCGCGTTCCTCTCGCGCGTGGAGTCCACGGCCGCGTACATCAACTCGTCGAGGCCCACGGCGGTTAACCTCAGCTGGGCGCTCAAGCGCATGGTGGCCTTCGCCAAGGAACGAGCGCCCAAGGCGTCCGATTCCGCGGCCCTCTACGCCCTCCTCGAGGAGGAGGCGGTGCGGATACACGACGAGGACAGGGCGATCTGCCGCGCCATAGGCGAATACGGAGCCGGCCTCATCAAGCCGTCCTCCGGGGTGCTGACCCACTGCAACGCCGGGGCCCTCGCGACCTCCGAGCTGGGTACCGCCCTCGCGCCGATGTATATCGCCCACTCGAGGGGCGTGCCTTTCAGGATCTACTCCGACGAGACGAGGCCCCTACTCCAGGGCGCGCGCCTTACGTCGTTCGAGCTGAAGCAGTCAGGCCTGGACGTGACGCTGATATGCGACAACATGGCCGCGTTCGTCATGTCCAAGGGGCTCGTGGACCTGTGCATAGTGGGCTGCGACCGCGTGGCGGCCAACGGGGATACCGCCAATAAGATAGGGACGATGGGCGTCGCGATACTCGCGAAGCACTTCGGCATCCCCTTCTACGTCGCGTGCCCCTCGTCGACCGTCGACCTGGCGACCGCCGTCGGCGACGACATCGAGATAGAGGAGAGGGAGGCCGAGGAGGTCACCTTCTTCGGAGCCCGCCGTACCGGCCCCGAGGGCGTGAAGGTACGCAACCCCGCGTTCGACGTGACGCCCGCCGGGCTGATCGCCGGATTCATCACCGAGAAGGGCGTCATCAAGCCGCCCTACTCCGAAAACCTGGCAAGGCACTTCGGCTGAGAGCCGAGGAGGATACATATGGCTTACTACATGCTTACCGAGGACAAGGTCGTAGACTATATCAAGGGCGTGCCCGAGCTATCGTCTGTGCTCGGCTCGTTCGACTCGCTCGAGGTCAAGGAGATAGGCGACGGCAACCTTAACTACGTCTACGTAGTTAAGAACGCCAAGGACCCGTCGAAGACGGCCATACTTAAGCAGGCCGTGCCCTTCCTGCGCTGCGTAGGCGAGGACTGGCCCCTGCCCAAGGAGCGCATGCGCTTCGAGATAGCCGCGCTCAAGAAGGAGCGGGAGCTGTGCCCGGGCCTGGTGCCGGACGTCTACCACGCGAGCGACGAGATGTGCCTCGTCGTCATGCAGAACCTCGACCGGCACAAGGTCGTCCGCGGCGAGATAATCGCGGGCAAGCGCTTCCCTCGCCTCGCGAAGGACCTCGGGGAGTTCCTGGCCAAGACGCTGTTCTTCACGTCCGACCTGTACCTCGACCACAGGACCAAGAAGGAGGAGGTCGCGAAGTTCATCAACGTCGACCTGTGCAAGATCACCGAGGACTTCGTGCTCACCAACCCCTTCGAGGCCAGCGATACCAATAAGTACAACCCCGCGCTCGATACGCGCCATATAGACGCGGTCCAGAAGGACCCGGCGGTCAAGGCCGCGGCCGCCGAGATGAAGTACGCCTTCATGACCCAGGCCGAGGCCCTGCTGCACGGCGACTTCCACCTCGGCTCGTATATGGCCAACGAGACGGAGACCTTCGTCATAGACCCCGAGTTCGCGTTCTACGGCCCGATCGGCTTCGACGTCGGCAAGACCATCAGCAACCTCCTGCTCGCCTACATCTCGCAGGACTATCGGAGGAAGGCCGCGGGCGAGGACCCGGTACCGTTCAGGACCTGGCTCCTCGAGCAGACGAAGACCGTATGGGACGTCTTCGAGTCGATGTTCCTGAGCCTCTGGGCGGAGCATCGCGACAGGAACGACCCGTTGTACTGGGCCTACGAGGGCGGGGACGGGCACGCCGCAGCGTACCGGGCGCGCTTCATGAGGAAGATACTGTCGGACAGCCTGGGCTTCGCCGGCTGCTCGATGATCAGGCGGACGCTCGGCCTCGCGAAGGTCGCCGACATCGCGGGCATCGAGGACCTCGAGGCCAGGGCGGAGTGCGACAGGCAGGCGCTCGAGATAGGCAAGCGGCTGCTCGTGGGCAGGGATACCATCGGGTCGATAGACGAGGTCGTCGGCATCGCGAGGGCGGTCTCGCCCCTCCGCTGAGGGAATCGCGGCCCCGGGGCCGCGGCAAAGGAGCTTTCGACGTGAACGGCGAAGCGATAGTGAAGGTAGAGGGCGTCGGGAAGTCGTTCGGCGCCACGAGGGCCCTGGACGGGGTCTCGTGCGAGTTCAGGCGGGGAGAGATCACCGCGCTCGTCGGCGCCAACGGGGCCGGCAAGTCGACCCTGATAAAGATTATCTGCGGGTACTACGAAGACTACGAGGGCGACATAATGGTCGCCGGGAACCGGGCCCGGTTCCAGTCGACCAAGGACGCGTACAAGAACGGGATCCAGACCGTCCACCAGTCGATAAACCAGGGCGTCGTCCAGAATATGACGGTCGCGGAGAACCTGGCGCTGGAGTACCTCCTGTCCGACGAGTGCAGGTTCTTCGTCGACAACGGGGAGATACTCGCGAGGGCGAGGGCCATAGCCGAGCCTATGGGCCTGGGCGACATGGACCTGGGGCGGAAGGTCGAGGACCTCTCCCAGAGCGAGCGCCAGCTCCTCGTGATCGCCAGGGCGATAGCCTCCGATCCCGCGTTGCTCATACTCGACGAGCCCACCTCGTCGATATCGGAGCGCGAGACCGAGATCCTGTTCGAGAAGCTGGCCATGCTCAGGGACCGCGGAGTGGCGATCCTGTACGTATCGCACCGCCTGCACGAGATAACCCGCATAGCCGACAGGGTCTACGCGATGCGCGACGGCAGGATATCGAGCATGCTCGAGAAGCCGTTCCACGTTAAGCAGATAGTCACCGCGATGGTCGGAACGGTTAAGGAGAAGCTGGATCGCGCCTGCGGCGCCGCGTCCTGCGCGGAGCCGTCCCTCGAGCTGCGCGACCTGGTGGTAGAGGAAGGGAATCGCCCGCTCAACCTGACCGTGCGCCGCGGCGAGGTGCTCGGCATTACCGGGCTCATCGGGGCCGGGAAGACGGAGCTGGCGGAGGTGCTGTTCGGGATACGCAAGCCGGTCTCCGGCAGCGTATTGATCGACGGCGTGGAGCGCTCCTTCGATTCTATCCGGGACGCGATCGACGCCGGGGTGCATCTCGTGCCCGAGGATAGGGCCAACAACGCCGTCGTCAACGATTTCTCCATACGGCATAACATAACCGTGCCGTTCCTCAGGGACTATAGCTCCTTCGGCATGATGCGCAGGGGCCGGGAGAGGAAGCGGGCCGAGGAGCTCGTCTCCTCCATAGGGGTGAAGTGCTCCGGCGAGAGCGCCGACATCGACAGCCTCTCCGGGGGCAACCAGCAGAAGGTGGTCGTGGCCCGCTGGCTCGTGAGGGACTTCAAGGTCCTGATACTCGACGAGCCCTTCCAGGGCGTCGATATCAAGTCGCGGAGGGACATAGGCGAGTACATCCGCGCCAATACCGGCGCGGGCTCGGCCATAGTGCTCGCGACCGACTTGGACGAGATAATCGAGATAGCAGACCGTATCGTCGTTATGAACTCCGGCATGATAGCCGGCGAGCAGGGCGCGGACGCGATAGACCGCGACCTCCTGCTCCACTGGACGTCGCAGCGTCCGGAAGAACTCGTACAGGAGAGAGCCTAACATGCAGCGAAACGATAAGGTACAGAAGGCGATGATACGCTACGGGTTCGTGGTGGTCATGGCCGTGATGATAGCGATCTTCGGCATCGCGCAGCCGGTGTTCCTGACGTGGTCAAACATGTTCTCGATACTCCTCGGCGTGACCGTCTACGCGATACTAGCCCTGGGCGAGACGTTCCCGCTGGTCATTAACGGCATGGACCTGTCCATCGGCGCGACCTCCGCGCTGTCGGTCATGATCGCGTCCTACTCGATGGTCGTGCTCAGGCTGTCCGGCGTCTGGGCCTTCGTCTTCTGCATGGCCCTAGGCGCCTTGATAGGGCTCTGCAACGGGCTGCTCATAGTGAAGGTGAAGATCCCCGACCTCCTGACGACCCTCGGCATGATGTTCCTCGTTCAGGGCGTGCAGCTCATACCGTCCGGAGGCAGGTCCATCGGCAACGGCATGGTGCTGCCTAACGGCGAGACCGCGAGCGGCGTCTTCGACCCCGGGTTCAAATTCCTCGGTCAGGGGCGGTTCTTCGGGCTCATCCCGGTACCTGTGCTATTCATGTTCCTGATAGCGGTCATTGTCTTCATAGTGCTGTCCTTGACGCGCTGGGGACGGACCTTCTACGCCATAGGCGGCAATAGCGAGGCGGCCCGCCTCGCCGGAGCCAACGTCAATAGGTACAGGATCATGGCGTACGTCATCTCCGGTAGCATCGCGGCTTTCGCGGGCGTCATACTCGCGGCGCGCATCGGGCGAGGCGACGTGTCCTCAGGGGGCACCCTGCTGATGGACGCCGTCGGCTCGGCGCTCATAGGGTACGCCGTGCTCGGGGTCCAGAAGCCTAATCCCTTCGGCACCATAGTCGGGGCGATCTTCCTGGGCGTCTTGATGAACGGCCTGACGATGCTCAACCTTCCGTACTATTGGCAGGATTTCATCAAGGGCTGCGTCCTCGTGGCCGCGCTCGCGTTCACGTTCGGTCTCTCGAAGAAGAAAAAGTAGGATCGGACTATTTCCCGGCCTTTCGTCCTGCCTCTCCTCGGGACGAAAGGCCTTTTTTAATCAGACACAATCGTGCAAGATACCAAGAAAAACAACAAGAATTGACGTATTTCGCAACATGAATTATACTCGGGACAGCGGAGGCGAATGAAAAATGCTTGCAGTCGAACGAAGGAAGAAAATATTCGGACTGTTGCGCCAGCAAGGCATCGTGACCGTGTCGGACCTGAGTCAGCAATTCGAGGTCAGCGAAGAGACTATCAGGCGCGATCTCCAGAAGATGGAAAGCTCCGACGGCGTGGCTCGGACCTACGGCGGGGCCTATATCACGAAGGCCGTGCATAGCGATATCCCGATACGCATACGCGAAGGCATCTATATAGAGGGCAAGGAGACCATAGCGTCCCTGTGCGAGGCCATGATCACCGACGGCGAGACGGTCATACTCGACTCGAGCACGACGTCGCTCCACATCGCAGATAGGCTCAAGTCGAGGCGTAACCTGGTCGTCATAACCAACGCCGTCAAGATCGCCATCGCGCTGGCGGAGAGCGACGGCGTCAAGGTGATATGCACCGGCGGGACGCTCCGGGGAAGCCAGCTGTCGTTCGTCGGGCCGGCCGCGAGCAAGAGCCTCGGGGCGTATTACGCCGACAAGGCCTTCGTGTCCTGTACCGGCATAGACCTGGCTAACGGCATCACCGACTCCGACGAGCAGGAGGCGGAGATCCGTAAGCGAATGCTCGAGCAGGCCCAGAGGACGATACTGGTCGCCGACAACACGAAGCTAGGCAAGACCTCGTTCTCGCTCATCGCGACCCTGGACGCGATGGACGCGCTCGTGACCGACAAGGATCCGGGGCCGGAGTGGCTGTCGGAGATGGATAGGCTGAAGATAAAGGTGTCGTACCGCTAGGCGCGGCCTAGGGAGGAACGGAGCTGACTATGGAACGAATGAATCCTTTCGCCGTGAAGCGCGAGATCTGCGAGATCGGGCGGCGGATGTACGAGCGCGAGTTCGTCGCCGCCAACGACGGCAATATCTCCGTCAGGATATCTGACAAGGAGATACTCACGACGCCTACCGGCGTCAGCAAGGGGTATATGACCCCCGATATGATCGTGACCGTCGACATGGAGGGGCGAGTCGTCGAGGGCTCCAGGAAGCCGTCCTCGGAACTGAAGATGCACCTGAAGGTCTATCGCGAGCGCGCCGAGGTCAGGGCGGTCGTGCACGCCCATCCTATCACCGCCACGGCCTTCTCCGTGTGCGGCCTTGGACTAGATAAAGCCTTCATGCCCGAGCTGGTCGTGACCCTCGGCCTCGTCCCCCTCGCCACCTACGCGACGCCGTCCACCGACGAGGTTCCCGATTCCATATCCGATTACCTCGCCGATTACAACGCCGTGCTGCTAGCCCATCACGGGGCCCTTACCTGGGGCCGCGACCTCACGGAGGCGTACTACAGGATGGAGTCCGTCGAGTTCTCCGCCAAGATAGTGATGGCCGCCAGGCAGATAGGCGACCCCAACCTCATACCATGCGACAAGATGCCTGCCCTCGTGAAGATCCGAGAGGGGCTTGGAATAAAGGGCGTCGTCCCCGCGTGCGGGATCGCGCCCGCGGCGAGCGCTCCCGGCGCGGGAAGCGCGGGAAGCGCGGGAAGCGCGGCGAGCGGCGCGAGAGCTAGCGCTGCTGAGCTGGAGGAGATAATTGCGAAGGTCTCCGAGCGCGTAAGCGCCGCCATGGGCGCGAGGGGCCGATAGATGGTCGGCTCCATCGATGGCCTCGTCGAGGCCCTGGCCGACGAGGTCTCGAGCCGCCTTCGCGCCGGGCGCGCGGAGGCCGGACCGAGCGTCGTCGCCGTCCCCGTCGGCGCCGTTCCCGTCGGCATATCGGCCAGGCACGTCCACCTGTCCAGGTCGGACGCGGACGCGCTATTCGGCGAGGGCCACCGCCTGACCAGGAGCAAGGACCTGAGCCAGCCCGGGCAGTACGCGTGCGAGGAGCGGGTCACGGTAGTCTCCCGTAGCGGGAAGGCCCTGGAGGGCCTCCGGGTGCTGGGGCCGGAGCGCGGCCGCACCCAGGTCGAGCTGTCTGCGTCCGACGCGCGGGCCCTCGGCGTCGCCGCGCCGCTCCGCGAGTCCGGCGACCTGGACGGTTCCGCGCCGATCTCCCTCTGCGGACCGGCGGGATCGGTGACGCTCCGCGAAGGCGCGATAATCGCCAGGCGCCACATCCACTTCTCGCCCGAGGACGCAAGGCGCTTCGGGGTCGCGGACAGGGACGTCGTGGCCGTCTCGTTCCCAGGAACGAGGGGCGGCTCGCTCGGCGGGGTCGTCTGCCGGGTATCTAAGGACTACGCGCTCGACATGCATATTGATACCGACGAGGCCAACGCCCTCGGCGTGGGCCAGGGCGCTTCCGCGTCGATCCTCTATAAGGAGAGCTCCCATGGCTAAGCGGGCGGTACGCGTCCTGGCGGTCGCCGATCCGGCGGTCAGGGCCTATGTCGAGCCGGGGCTAGGCATACTCGACGCCTGGGCCGCGCGCGGCGAGGAGCCGGCAGCGTTCGATATCGTCCCCTGGGCCGAGTACTCGAGCCTCCTCGAGAGGGAGTGCTCGTCGCGGAGCCCCGAGTACGACGTCGTCATGATAGCCGGCCACCTCTGGCTCAGGGACTACGCCGAGCGAGGGGCCCTGGCTTCCCTAGGCGCGCGCATAGCGGCCCTCGGCCCGGAGTACGGCGACGAGGACGTCCTGCCGGAGATACGCAGGGAGACGAGCTGGGCCGGCGAGCGATGGCTGCTGCCCTCGTTCACCGACGGGCATCTTGTCTTCGCCGATTCGGAGGCTCTCTCGGCCCTCTTCCCCGGCTCCGTCCCCGAGCTGCTCTCCACGCAAGAGCTCGAGCGGGCGGCCCGTCGGCTGGCCGGCGCCGGGGGCTCCCCCCGGTTCGGCCTCAAGGCCCATCCGAGCGAGATATTCCTCGATTGGCTACCGTACGCCCTTGACGAGGGCGTGGAGCCCTTCGACGGGGACGGCCTCCCGACGTTCAACGTCCCCGAGGGCGTCGGGGCGCTAAGCCGTTACGTCGGCATGCGGGCTCTGTCCCTCGGGGGATGCGAGCTGGCCGGCAACGAGGAGATACTCGAGGCTCTTCGCTCCAGGAAGGCCCTGATGGCGGTCAGCTGGGGCGGTCAGGCCGGCAGGATAGCCCATGGGGACCGGGGCTTCGGCTACCTGGGGCTTACGAGGCCCTGGAACGTCACGTGGAGCTTCGGCCTCTTGGCCCGGTCTTCCGCGGCGGACGACGCCTTCCGATTCCTGGCCTACCTGACGGGCGCGCCGGTGGATAGGGCGGTCGGGCGCTACGCGGGAAGCCCTACCCGGGCCTCGTCCTACGCAGACGAGGAGTCGCGCGCCCTCTGTCCCTGGTACGGCGCTCAGGAGTCCCTCGTCGGGAGAGCGTACGCCCTCCCGTCCTTCCCGGGCGCGGGAGCGGCCTTGGGGATACTCTACGAGGAACTCGCGTCCGCCTTCGCCGGCCGGTCTAGCCCCGCCGACGCGCTCGGGCGGGCCGAGAAGCGCGTGCTAGAGGCGAGGAAGGCGCGATGAGCCGGAAGGTAGTCATAGTCGGAGGCGTGGCCGCCGGCATGAGCGCGGCGACCAAGATACGCAGGACCGATCCGTCGATCGAGGTCCGCGTCTACGAGGCGGGCGAGTTCAGCTCGTACGGAGCCTGCGGCCTGCCGTACTATGTTTCCGGGGTCATGCCCGATTGGCGGGCCATGGTCATTAGGACGCCGGAGCGGTACCGCGACGAGGGCATAGACATGAGGATGCGCCATCGCGTCGTCAAGGTATACCCCGAGGAGCGGCGCCTGCTCGTGAAACGCCTAGACTCGGGCGAGTCGTTCATGGATTCGTACGACGAGCTCGTCTGGGCCGCCGGCGCCGCGCCGATCCGGCCGGGCGTACCGGGCATGGACCTCCAGGGCGTCTTTACCCTCGGCGATATCCCCGACGGGCGGGCTATACGCGCGGCCGCCCTAGACCCCGCGGTCCGTTCCGTCGTCATAGTCGGGGGCGGCTTCATAGGCATGGAGCTCGCGGAGAGCTTCGTGGCTCTAGGGAAGAAGACGACCGTGCTGGAGAAGGCCCAGAGCATCCTTGGCGTGTTCGACCCCGAGTTCTCGGCGCTGGCGGCGGATGAGGCTCGGAGGCACGGCGTCGACGTGCGGCAGGGAGAGGGCCTCGTAGCCGTCGAGGGCGCGCGCCGCGTGGAATCGGTGCGTACGGACTCGAGCCTCGGCGCGCTCGAGGCCGACCTGGTCGTCGTCGCCGTAGGCGTCAGGCCTTCGACGGCGCCGCTCGAAGAGGCCGAGAGGCTGGCGAACGGGGCGCTCGTGGTAGACGAGCGCGGGCGCACGAGCCTGCCGGGCGTGTGGGCCGCGGGCGACGCGGCGACCGTGAGGCATATGATTACCGGACTCGATACGCACGTCCCGCTGGGTACGTACGCCAATAAGGCGGGCCGCGTGGTAGGGGAGAACGTGGCCGGCGGCGACGCCGTCATGCGGCCCGCGCTGGGCACCTCGGCCCTGAGGGTCCTGGGCCTGGAGATCGCCAAGACCGGGATCGGCCAGTCGGAAGCCGTTCGCTTCGGCATCGAGCACCGGGCCGTGACCGTCGAGGCGCCCAATAGGGCCACGTACTATCCCGATCACGATCCCCTGACCGTCAAGCTCGTATACGAGCCTGGATCGAGGCGCCTGCTTGGAGCCCAGATCGCGGGTAAGAAGGACGCGGCTCTCCGCATAGACGTGTTCGCTACCGCTATCAGCGCGGGGCTGGACTGCGGCCGCGTCGGCTTCCTCGACCTGTGCTACGCGCCCCCGTTCTCGGCAGTATGGGACGCTATCCACGTCGCTGCTAACGCGGCGAAGTAAATCGGGCAGGAATAAGCTCAAATTGATCTCGATGCTTATTTATGTATATTTATTTGACCGATCTTGACTGATCGTGCTACAATCCTATTGATTGTAGATGAAATTGTGCGAGGAGGATCATATGTCAATGGAAGCGCTCGGCATGATCGAGACGCGAGGCTTCATCGGCGCCGTAGAAGCCGCCGATGCGATGGTCAAGGCGGCCAACGTAAACCTCGTCGGGTGGAACAAAGTAGGCTCCGGCCTCGTATGCGTGCTCATCAGGGGGGACGTAGGCGCGGTCAAGGCCGCGACCGACGCCGGTTCGGCCGCGGCTATGCGCGTAGGCGAGCTGACTTCCGTCCACGTCATCCCCAGGCCCCACGACGAAGTGGAGGCTATCATAGCCGATTTCGGCAAGGCCTCGTCGAAGGCGTAAGGCGAAAGGTAACCCACATGCAGCAGAACGAAGCGCTAGGAATGATAGAGACCAGGGGACTAGTCCCCTGCATAGAGGCGTCCGACGCCATGGTGAAGGCCGCCAACGTCGTATCGGCGGGCATCGTGCAGATAGGCTCCGGCCTCGTGACCGCGGTCGTGCGCGGCGACGTGGCTGCGGTCAAGGCGGCCGTGGACGCCGGCAAGGAAGCGGCCCAGAGGGTGGGCGAGCTGGTAGGCGCCCATGTCATAGCGCGACCCCACGCTGAGCTCGAGGCCCTGTTCCCCGTCGCCGTCAAGGCCAGGAAATAGTACGAAGCGCGGGGCCGCCGCCCCGGAGGATGAACCGTGACGATCAGCAACGACGAGATAGCCTATATTGTCCAGGAAGTCGTTAGGCGCGTCGGCGCCGGAGGCTCTCCCGCGCCCGACCCCGGCGTCTGCGTACCCTGTTCGGTCGCCGCCGCAGCGGCCGATCGGGACGCGCCCTCGGCGGCGCGCGGGGCGTCGATGGCGGGCGGAGGGCCCGGAACGTTCCCGGACGTCGATTCGGCCGTCGCCGCCGCCGCCGCCGCCCAGCGGAGGCTCGTCGCCCTCGGGATAGAGAAGCGCAAGGAGCTCATCGAAGCGATGAGGCGGGCCGCCCTCGGAGCCGCCGCTGATATAGGGCGTATGGCGGTAGAGGAGACCGGGCTAGGCCGGGTACCCGACAAGATAGCCAAGGTCGAGCTGGCGGCGCGCAAGACGCCCGGCGTCGAGGACCTGGAGACGGGCGCCTATTCCGGCGACCGCGGGCTGACCCTCGTCGAGCTGGCGCCTTTCGGCGTCATAGGCTCCATCACGCCGTCGACCAATCCGGGCGAGACCGTCATCAATAACGGCATAGCCATGATAGCCGCTGGCAACGCCGTCGTCTTCAATTGCCACCCGTCCGCAAAGAAGGTCTCCCGCTATACCGTGGAGCTCCTCAATAGGGCGATCGCGGCGGCGGGCGGCCCGTCGGAGCTGCTCTGCGTCGTCGCCGAGCCTACCATGGAGTCGAGCAAGGCCCTCATGGCCCATCCCGGCATACGCCTCCTCGCCGTAACCGGGGGACCCGAGATCGTCAGGGTGGCCATGAACTCGGGCAAGAAAGTGATAGCCGCGGGCCCCGGCAACCCGCCGGTCGTCGTAGACGAGACAGCGGACATCGAGACCGCGGCCAGGAGCGTCGTGGACGGCGCCTCCTTCGACAACAACGTGCTGTGCATAGCCGAGAAGGAGGTCTTCTGCGTGTCGTCCGTGTTCGACAGGCTGATGGACGCCATGGAGAGGGCCGGCGCGTATAGGCTCAGCCTCGAGCAGGCCAAGGCCCTCGTCGCGCAGGTGCTCGTCCGCTCGCCTTCCGGGGAGTACGCCGCTAACAAGAAATTCGTCGGCAAGGACGTGCAGGTCCTCCTCCGCGCCATAGGGATAGAGGCGCCTCCCGCGGCTAGGCTGGCCTTCTTCGAGGCCCCGGCGGATTGTCCCCTCGTCGTTACAGAGCAGCTCATGCCGGTCATGCCGGTCGTCAGGTGCTCGGACGTCGACGAGGCCATACGACTCGGCGTCGCCGCCGAGGGCGGCTGCCACCACACCGCGATGATGCATTCCAAGAACGTGGACAACCTGACCAAGATGGGTCGCCTCGTCGATACCACCATATTCGTCAAGAACGGCCCGTCGTTCTCGGGCCTCGGCTTCGGCGGCGAGGGCTTCACCTCGTATACCATAGCCACCCCGACCGGCGAGGGCGTCACGTCGCCCGTCTCGTATACCCGCAAGCGGCGCTGCGTCCTCAACGACGCCTTCAGGATTGTGTAAGGAGGCCAGGGCATGATCGTGGGATTGGTAGTCGGGCAGGTGGTCTGCACCCAGAAGGACAAGAGCCTCGTCGGCAAGAAGATGCTCGTTGTACAGCCCCTGCGGATAGACGACATGAAGCCGTCGGGCCAGGCTATCGTGGCCCTGGACGCCATAGGCTCCGGCGCGGGCGAGGTAGTCATGGTCGTCGGCGGCTCTTCGGCCCGAATGGCCGACGACTACTCGAAGGTCTGCGTCGACCAGAGCATCGTCGCAATAATAGACACCATAGAGTTAGGCGGGTCCACCGTCTTCTCCAAGGGCTAGCCGCGTGGACGAAGCAACGCGATGCCGCGTCCTCGGCCTGGCCAGGTCGAACGGCGTCGTCGGCGCGGGCGGCGCGGGATTCCCCGCCTACGCCAAGCTGTCGGCTAGGGTCGATACCGTCATCGCGAACGGCGCCGAGTGCGAGCCGCTGCTCGGTTCCGACCAGGCCATGGTCGAGGCCCGCCTCCCGGAGCTGCTCGACGGTCTCAGGCTGGCGATGGAGCTAACCGGGGCCGCCAGGGGCATCGTCGCCGTCAAGGCTAAGCACGCGTCGCTCTGCGCTATGATCGAGTCCGCCCTGTCGTCTACGGAGGGCCGCGGGCTATCGCTGCTCCGCCTCGGAAACTACTACCCGGCGGGCGACGAGGTAATACTGGTCCACGCCGCGACAGGCCTCTCCGTCCCGGGCGGCGGGCTACCCAAGGACGTCGGCGTCGTCGTGCAGAACGTCACCACCCTGGTCAACCTCGCCGCCGCCTCCAGGGGGATCCCCGTGACGGCCCGGTACGTCACCGTGGCCGGGGCCGTGGCGCGGCCGGCCACGTTCCTCGCGCCCGTCGGCACGCCCTTCGCCGACCTTCTAGCCGCGGCCGGTGGCGCAACGACCCCGAGCCCGCGCATACTAGTCGGCGGGCCCATGATGGGCAGGCTCGGCGATCTCGCGTCCGGCTTCGTCACGAAGACCGTAGGCGGGCTCATAGTGCTTCCCGACGACCATAAGCTGGTGGCGGCCAAGTCCCGCGACCCCAAGCGCGATTTCGCCAAGGCCAGGGCCGTCTGCTGCCAGTGCAATTATTGTACCGAGCTCTGTCCCCGCTATCTCGTCGGCCACGAGCTGCGCCCGCACCGGCTGGTTCGTACCATGCCCGGAGCCGACCTGTCCGACGGCGGCCTCGATTCTGCGTTCCTGTGCTCCGAGTGCGGGCTCTGCGGGGCCTTCGCCTGCGTGCAGGAGATAATGCCCGTCGCGGTGAACGCCTACCTCAAGCGGGAGCTCAGGGCCGCGGGCCGGAAGCCGGTCTCCTGGGGACAGACGCGGCCGCGCTCCGGCATGGAGGATAGGCGAGTGCCTACCGAGCGGCTGATGGCCAGGATAGACGTGGCGCGCTTCGGGCCTCCTCCGGGCGCCGACGGGGAGGCTGGCGGTTTCCCGGTCTCCGAGGAGCCCCTGAGGCCCAGGGAGGTCTCGATAGCGCTGAGCCAGCATATCGGGGCGCCCTGCGCGCCTACCGTACGCGTCGGCGACGAGGTCGAGGCCGGGGCCGTGGTAGGAACCGCCCCCGAGGGGACGCTCGGAGCCGACGTGCACGCGTCTATCCGCGGCCGGGTAGTCCGGGTGGGCGACGGCATTACTATTAGGGCGGAGGCGTAGAGCGTATGAACCTATCCATAGGCATTATCGAGACGACGAGCATAGCCAGGGGCTACGCCGTCGCGGACGCCATGGTCAAGACGGCGTCAGTCGAGCTCGTAGAGGCGACGCCCATCTGCCCGGGCAAATTCATCGTGGTAGTCTCGGGCTCGGTGTCCAGCGTCTCGGCCTCCGTCGAGGCCGGAGCAGCGAGCGCCGGGGATAGCCTCATCGACCGGATGGAGCTGGCCTCTATCCACCCCGACGTACCCGCGGCCCTCCGGGGCAACTCGACGCCCCCGGCGATAGAGGCCCTCGGGATTCTCGAGACCTTCACGGCGTCGGCCGGCGTGCTCGCGGCCGACGCCGCCGTCAAGTCCGCTAACGTGTCCATAATAGAGCTCAGGCTGTCGCGGGGCATGGGCGGCAAGGCCTATTTCACGGTGACCGGCTCCGTCTCGTCCGTCTCCGCGGCCATCGACGCGGCCTCCGCGTCCGCTTCCGCCTCCGGGCAGCTCGTCTCCAAGGCGGTGATCCCGTCGCCGCACTCCGACCTCAAGGGTTTCGTCCTATGACGCGGCTAGGAACGGGGAGGCGCCATGTTCTACGGTAAGGTTGTGGGGACCGTCGTCGCTACCGAGAAGGATCCTCGGTTCGAAGGCTATAAGCTCCTCGTGGTTCAGAAGGTGGACCACAACGGCGCCGTATCGGGAGAGCCCTTCGTGGCCGTCGACTTCGTCCAGGCGGGCCGAGGCGATTTCGTCTGCCTGACTAAGAGCAAGGACGCCTCCTGGCCTAGCGCGAGGACGGTGCCGACGGACGCGGGCATAATGGGCATCATCGACGCGGTTACCCTGGCCGCCGGGAAGGGCGAGTAGGCCGTGTACCTCGCGCGCGTCATAGGCACCGTCGTCGCTAGCCACAAGGAGCCGAACCTCTCCGGCATCAAGCTACTCGTCGTGCAGGACCTCGCCGACGAGGGTACCCAGAAGAGCGTCATCGCCGCGGACGCCGTGGGCGCGGGAGTAGGGGACACGGTGCTCGTCCTGCAGGAGGGCGGCTCCGCCAGGGAGGCCCTCGGCAAGCCGGAGGCTCCTATCAACGACGCGGTCATAGGCATCGTGGACCAGTATAAGGGCTACGGCCCAGAAAGCCGGGCCTGACATGGCCGAGCTTAGCCGATCCGATATCGAGTCTATCGTAAGGGCGGTCATAGCCCGCGTCCGTCCCGGCTCCGGGCTCATAGCGATAGCCGGCGCCTTCGCGACCGACGAGGCGCTGAGGGCAGCGGCCCACGAGCTTCCCGGGCGCGGCGAGCCCGGTCTCGCGGTACTCGTGGATAGCCTCGGCCGGGATTTCGCCGCGGCCCCGCTGATAGTCTCTACGGCCGCGGAGGCCTTTTCCCGCTGCGAGGCGACGGGCGTCGCCATCGTCGGCCCGGGCCTCTTCGAGCTCGAGGCCCTGGCCGATCCCCGGCCTGGTTCGGAGCTCGCCGAGCTCCTGGTAGAGGCGCTCGGCAGGGGCTTGCCGGTTTGCCTAGCGGCCGGGGCGGCGCGCCTATCGGGCCTACGGGGACGGCTCGCGGAGCGCCGCGACTCGGCGTATGCCGCCCTCCGCGACCTCGGCGTCCGTATAGTCGGGGCGGAGCCGGCTGGGACGGCTGGGACGGCGCCCGCGGGCGCCGCGCCGATCCGAGCCCCCGAAGCGAAGCGCAAGCTCGTGGATTCGGCCTATATCGCGTCCGTCCCTAAGGGCGGGACCGTGCTCGTCGATAGCGGCACTATAGTGACGCCCTTGGCTCTCGACGAAGCGAGGGAGAAGGGCGTGGCGATAACGCGCGGCGCGCGCGCGTGATAGGAGTTAGTCCGTGATAGGAATGTCCAAGCTCGTCGGATTAGCGGAAGCCGCGGCGATGATCCCCGACGGCGCGGTCGTGGCCATGGGCGGCAACGTGATGCATCGGTCTCCCGCGGCCCTCGCGCGGGCCCTCGCCAGGCGCGGGGCTCGAGGCCTGCATTTCGTAAAGACCGCGGCGGCGTACGACGCCGACCTTCTGTGCGCCTGCGGGTGCCTCGCCTCGGTGTCCGCGGGATACGTCGGCTACGAGTCGGAATTCGGCCTGGCCCCGCATTACCGCAAGGCCGTGGAGTCCGGCTCGGTAGAGGCTCGCGAGCATGCCTGCTATACGATTATTACAGCCCTGAGGGCCGCCATACAGGGCGTCTCGTTCCTCCCCGTGAAGGGACTGGAAGGCAGCGACCTGCCCGCGGCGCGCGGTTGGAAGACCGTCTCCGACCCGTATACGGGCGCCGTATTCGTGGCCATTCCCGCGATTAGGCCCGATTGGGCCGTCATACACGTGCAGGAGGCGGACCGGCTAGGCAACGGCCGCATACTAGGCCCCAGGTACGAGGACGTCCTGCTCGCGAAGGCCTCCAGGAACGTGATACTTACCGCGGAGCGGGTCGTCGACCGGCTGGATTGCGCGATCGAGGCGGTGGATATATCCGGCTTCATGGTATCGGCCGTAGTCGCCGCGCCCGGCGGGGCCAGGCCTTGCTCCTGCGCGGGACGCTACGGGATAGACGTTCCCGGGACGCGCTCCCTGGTAGAGTCGCCCGTCGGCTCCGCCGCGGACGCCCACCTGTCCCTATACGCGCGTAACGACGGAGGAGCCCTATGAGCGCCTGGACAGCGTCCGATATCATGGCCTTGTGCCTCGCGCGGCTCCTGCGGACCGGCGAGACGGTGTTCCACGGCGTCGCCTCGCCCTTGCCGCTGGTAGCGATACTCGCCGCGAAGCGCCTCTCGCCGCCCGGGCCCGTCTACCTCAACATCACCGGCGGAGTCGACGCGTCGCCCAGGCGCCTGCCGAAGTCCACCGACGATCCTGAGCTCCTCGCCGGGAGCGCCAGCCTTTTCGGGCTCGCCGATATCTTCGACCTGGCCGCGAGGGGCGGCTTGGATACCGCCTTCATAGGCGCGGCCCAGATAGACGGCTCGTGCCGGCTCAACTCGTCGGTGATAGGGCCCTTCGACAGGCCCAAGGTCCGATTGCCCGGCGGGGCCGGCAGCGCCGTCCTAGTGCCGAACGCTAAGCGGACCCTCGTATGGCGGACCAAGCACGATCCCCGGAGCTTCCCCGCGCGAGTAGACTTCGTGACGTCCATGGGCGGGATAGACAGGGTCGTGACCCCGCTCTGCGTCTTCAGGAACGCCGGCGGGCGCCTGGTCCTGGAGTCTATCCATCCGGGCGTCGGCTTCGACGAGGTAGCGGCCGCTACGGGGTTCCCCCTCGCCGCGATTTCGGCTCCCGCGACCCCGGCGCCGAGCGCCGCGGAGATGGCCGCCCTGGCCGCCGTCGATCCGGGGCGTCTCAGGGATATCGAATTCGCGTAAGCCTTCCGGCCCTAGTAGTTCTCGTGGAGGCGTATCTTGGCGACCTTGCCGGTCTTGCGCAGGTCGGTGAATAGCGCGTCAAGGTCTACGGCGATCGGTACCTTGACGAGGGCGGATAGCCGGGTCTGCTTCTTCTGCACCGATAGCGACGCGTCGACGGTCTGCACGTGGATGCGGAAGCCCCTGAGCGTCGTGTGCACGGCCGCCCTATCGAGCGAGCTTCCCTCGTACCATATCTGAAGGAGCTTGAGCCGCTCGGTCGGGAACCACTTCTTCTCGAGGGGCTCGAGGACGCTCAGGACGACGAGCGAGACGGCGAGGACCACGAGGGCTATCTGCCACATGCCCGCGCCGATCGCCAGCCCCATGCCCGCGACGAACCAGATAGTGGCCGCGGTCGTCATTCCCTTGACGTTATTGCCTACCTTGATGAAGGCGCCGGCGCCGAGGAAGCCTATCCCCGAGACGACCTGCGCCGCTATCCGGCCTGGGTCGCCCTTGTCGCCGACGACCGTCTGCGGGAGCCAAATCGAGAGGAGCATCAGGAGCGTCGCGCCGAGGCCTATGATAATGTGCGTGCGCCATCCCGCCGTCTGCCGACGCATCTCGCGCTCCAGGCCGATGAGGCCGCAGGCGACGAGGCTTAGCAGGATCCTGGCCAGGGCCGTAGGAAAGGTGATGACCGGATTTCCAAGTAGCAGGTTTATAGTCTCCACTGTAATGCTCCTCGCGGGCATTTTACCACGTTCCCGTATCGTCGGTCGAGCTAAGGTTCCTCCACGGAGGCCCGCGAGGTCCGTCCCCGGAGGCTTTTGGCTCCGCGCCTGGTCGTCCGAGAGATCCGTCCCTGCGGCGTTCCCGCGGCGACGCCGCGGCGAGGAAACGGCGGAAAGAACGGCAAAAAAAAAACGGACCGTCCGGGGAGGCATCTCCGGGCGGTCCTCATATCTACAACGCGCCCGCAGGCGCGCGGGAATCAGGCTACGTAGCCTTCGAGAACCTCGGCGCGGCCGGGCACGGAGAGGCGCTTCAGGGCGGCCTTCTCTATCTGACGGATGCGCTCCTTGGTAAGGTGGAACCTGTCGCCTATCTCCTTGAGGCTCATCGCCTTGCGTCCGTTGAGCCCGAAGCGGTACTGCACGACCTCGCTCTCCTTCTCGGTAAGGGTGTCGAGCACGCCGTTGATGTCCGCCTTGAGCCCCTGCTCGATGACGTAGTCGTCGGGCGACTTATAATCGCCGTTCTCCACGAAGTCGCCGAGCACGCTAGAATCCCGTTCGTCGAAGACGGGAGTCTCCAGGGATACGAGGTCGCGGGAGACGTTGACGAGGTCGGCAACGTGCGCGGCGTCCATATCCAGCATCTTGGCTATCTCGGCTATCTCTCCGTCCTCGGAGAGGCCGGCGCTGACGTATTTCCTGGCCTTCTCGATCTGCACGAGCTCGTTGGCGCGGTTAAGGGGCAGGCGTATCATCCTGCTCTTCTCGCAGATGGCCTTGAGTATGGCCTGCCTGATCCACCAGACCGCGTAGCTAATGAAGTGGTATCCCTTGTCGACGTCGTAGCGCTCGATGGCGTTGATGAGCCCGATGTTGCCTTCGCTGATGAGGTCCGAAAGCGGGATGCCCTGGTTCTGGTATCGCTTGGCGACGTTGACGACGAAGCGAAGGTTGCTCTTCACGAGCATGTCCTTGGCCTTCTGGTCGCCGGTAGCCGCCTCGCGCGCGTACCTATCTTCTTCTTCCCGGGTTAATAGCGGGATCCTGTTTATTTCCTTGAGATATATGGAGAGGACATTGGATTCTAACGAAGAGTCGGAGTTAATTGATCGCTTTGCTTTCATGTAGTGCCTCCTGCTATGTATATAGCAGGAATCGTGCCAAAGTATCTTGCTTGAGATACAATGAGGGCAAGCGTGTGTGACGTGTTTCTAATTGTATATCTAATAAAGATATAAAGAGTATGTTTTTATTTTGATAAAGCGAATGATCTTGAAGTGCTAACAATATATAAAATTATCTATGTGTTCAAATGATACGGGCTGAACGTCGATACTAATAAAACGTTTCGTTTTAACACAGTGCAAAATCAGAAGGCCGAATTCGTATCGTTTCTACCCACGTTCCGATTCGTAGGGAAGCCGAGTCCGGCCGCAGCACCGCCTGTACGGGAGGCCCGAACCGCAGGAGCATCTATCCTCGGCGCTCCGAAGCCTTCCGCGATAGAAATCCACCGTCAGTATCGCCTCTGAGTCGTGGCAACGGCGTTCGCGCAAGGCGGGGAAATCGATGCCGGTTGTTCTGAACGCCTTGAGCTTCTCGTCGCACGAGGCGGACTTGAAGTCCCTCGCGGCGGCGAGCCTGACCCAGGTATCGGCGATGAGCGTCAGGACGGCGTCGATCTCGTTCTGCCCGGAGAATTTTCCGTCGGGTACGCCGTCGAGGTATCGCCGAATCTGGATGGAGCAGAAAGCCCTATAGTCGTCATGCTCCGAGCAGGAAGCCTTGGGCATTCCGTACCCGTTGGCCATCCGCTCGTACGCGTCGCGGGCCGGGCCCCTAGGCGCGAGCCGTTGGGCGCTGGCCAGGGCCTTGACGGCTAGTCCGTCTTTCCCGAGCCTGCGGAGGGCGACCGATAGCCAGTAGAGACGCCTGGATAGCTCCGACCGTTCCGAGGCGGGGCAGTCGTCCACGGCTATGCGGAGGAGGCGAAGCGCTCGTACGGGATCGTGGTCGGCGAGCGCGCGCTTGCCGCGTAGATACTCGCTACGCCGATCCTTGCCCGGTATCTCTCTCATACATGTAAAATACGGAATATCAACTCCGCGATCAAGCTAGCGCGTGCGCGAGAGTAGGAGCGCCATGCTCTTGGCTTCGAGGCGGTATCTTTCGCGGTGATCGACCCGAGGCTCCTCGCCGGGGCTGGAAAGGTCCTCGGGCGGGTCGAGCGAGGTATCAGCCGCGCGATACCAGGACCAGCCGGGCTGAGGGGCGCATACGGCGAATTCGACGGCGGCGCCGGTCGCGTTGAGCATGATGAAGAAGTCGTTATCGTCCCTGTCGGCGACTATATCCGCCCTGGAGCCGTCGAGCCGGGCCGAGAACGCTGAGTCCATCGTCGTCCAGTCGGGCTCTGACCCGTCGGCCGCGAACCAGGCGATATCGGGTAGCGCGTTATAGTTGGCGTCCTTGCCCGTAAAGAACTCCGGGCGCCTGAAGGCCGGGTGCGCGAGGCGAAGCGCTATGAGCCCCCGCGCGAAGCGGGCCAGGTCCTCGTGCTTGGCGGCGAGCGACCAGTCGAACCAGCTGATATCGTTATCCTGGCAATACGCGTTGTTATTGCCTTTCTGCGTGCGTCCGAACTCGTCGCCGCCCAGGAGCATGGGCGTGCCGATGGACAGTAGGAGGGTGGCGAGGTAGTTCTTCTGCTGCCTGGTCCTGAGCCGCTCTATCGCCGGATCCTTAGTCGGCCCCTCGTGGCCGTGGTTATAGCTGAAATTCGAGTCGTGGCCGTCATGGCCGCGCTCGCCGTTGCGCTCGTTGTGCTTGCCGTTATAGCTGACGAGGTCCCTCAGGGTGAAGCCGTCGTGGCTAGTCAGGTAATTGATGGAATGGAAGGGCTTCCGGCCGTCTCGCAGGTACAGGTCGCTCGAACCCGTCAGGCGCGTGGCCATCGCGGCGGCGGTTCCCTCGTCGCCGCGCCAGAAGCGCCTGACGTCGTCGCGGTAGCGGTCGTTCCACTCGGCCCAGCGGCCGCCCGGGAACCCGCCTACCTGGTAGGCGCCGCCCGCGTCCCAGGCCTCGGCTATGATCTTCGTCTGCCTGAGCAGGGGGTCCTCCGCGATCTGCTCTATGACCGGCGGGTTCTCGAGCAGGCGCCCCTTCTGGTCGCGCCCGAGTATCGACCCGAGGTCGAAGCGGAAGCCGTCAACGTGCATGTCGGAGACCCAGTAGTGGAGGCAGTCGACTATGAAGCTGCGGACTACGGGGTGGTTGCAGTTGAGGGTGTTCCCGCAGCCGGAATAGTTCTTGTAGCGCCGCGGGTCGGCGTCGAGCATGTACCAGATCGGGTTGTCGAGGCCGCGGAACGACAGCGTCGGGCCGAGCTCGTTGCCCTCGCCGGTATGGTTGAACACCACGTCCATGATGAGCTCGATGCCGGCCTTATGCAGCTCCTTGACCATGGTCTTGAATTCCGCGACCTGCTGGCCCGAGGCGCCGGAGGAGGCGTAGCGGCCCTTGGGCGCGAAGAAGGCGAGCGTGCTATAGCCCCAGTACTGGTAGAGGCGCTTGCCCGTGCGAGGGTCGCGCCTTGGATTCTCGTGGTGGTCGAATTCCTGCACCGGCAGGAGCTCGAGGCTGGTGATGCCGAGCCGCTTCAGGTAGGGGATGGCGTCGACGACCCCGAGGTACGTCCCCCGATGGGCCGACCCGGAGCTGGCGTGGGAACTGAGCCCGCGTACGTGGGCCTCGTAGATGATGCAATGCCTGAGAGGCAGGTTAAGCGGCTTGTCTCCCTCCCAGTCGAAGGCGTCGTCGTCCACGACGACGCACTTAGGCATGCCGGCGGCGTCGTCCTCCCTCGAGAACGACAGGTCTACCCTCGGATCGGCCCTTTCGTACGCGAGGGCCGAGTCCATCCTCCATTCGAAGGTTCCCGAGAGGGCCTTGGCGTAGGGGTCGACGAGTATCTTGTTGGGATTGAAGCGGTAGCCCCGCTCCGGCATGAACGGCCCGTCGACGCGCCACGCGTAGAGGGCGCCCGGGCCTATCCCGTCCACGTGTATATGCCAGACGTCTCCCGTGCGGTTCTGCTGGGGGTCTAGGCGACGGTCGAACACGGGCTCGCCGTCCTCCGCCCGGGCGTAGAGGCACAGCCTGACGCTGGTGGCATGACGGGAGAAGACGGCGAAATTCACGCCGCCGATGACCGGCGTGGCCCCGAACGGCCTGGGGTGGCCCGGCCGGGCGATGAGCTTGGGATCGAGCACTCTGACCTCCCGCTACGCGTCGCGCAGGAGATAGAGTATAGCCGCTACTCCGGGAAATAGCACGCGCGGCGAGCCTACATGGCCATGCCGCCGTCTATCTTGATGACCTCGCCGGTTACGTAGGAAGCCATGCCGGATGCTAGGAACAGCGCTACCGACGCGACCTCGGAGGCGGAGCCCGGCCTGGCCAGCGGGATTAGCGCGCGGAGCTTGGCCCTGGCCTCCTCGGGCAGGGCCTCGGTCATGGCCGTCTCTATGAACCCGGGCGCGATGGCGTTGACCCGTACGCCCCTGCTGGCGACTTCCTTGGCCAGGCTCTTCGTGAACCCTATGAGGCCGGCCTTGCTGGCCGAATAGTTGGTCTGTCCCCCGTTGCCGGTGATGCCTACTACGCTGGACACGTTGATGATGCTTCCCGACCGTCGCTTGATCATCGAGCGCGCGGCGGTCCTGGAGACGATGAAGGCGCTCGTCAGGTTGGTGTCCAGGACGGAGCGCCAATCGTCTGCGGACATCCTGAAGACGAGCCCGTCCCTGGTCACGCCCGCGTTGTTGACGACGACGTCCACGGCGCCGCGCGCTACCGACGCCTCTATCGCGGCCTCGAGGGCGGCCGCGTCGGAGACGTCGCAGGCCGTCCACCGGAGTTCCCGCCCGGCGGCGGCCGCCGCGCGCTCGCGCTCGTCGTGGCCCGAGGCCTTGGACCTCGAGTAGTACTCGACCGAGGCTCCCTCAGCCAGGAAGGCGTCGACGACGGCCAGGCCTATGCCCTTGGACCCGCCGGTCACGACGCAGTTCTGTCCCGCTAGCAGTAGCTTTTCCATGCGCGTTCTCCTTTACGGCTCGAGGGCCGCGATCTGCGCCGCGGTGCCGGCCGGCGAGACGCCGATTTCGGAGCCGGCCGATTTCCAGAGGCCCGCCAATACCGATCCCGGGCCGGCCTCGACTAAGCGATCGTACCCGTCGGCGAGTATAGCCTGTTCCTCGTCGATCCAGCGCACGGGGCTTATTATCTGCTCGGCCGCGAGGCTCCGCAGTTCCTCCCCGGAATCGACCCTGCCGCCGGTCACGTTAGAATAGAACGCTATCCTCGGGTCGGCGAAGGCGACGTCGCATAGCAGTTCCTTGAAGCCGTCGTACGCGTAGCGCATTATGGGCGAGTGGAAGGCGCCGGAGACCTTGAGCCGGATGGCCCGTTTCGCGCCGGCGGCCTTGACGGCCTCTTCCGCCGAGGCGAGGCCCGCCTCCGTCCCCGAGAGCACCGATTGCCCCGGGGCGTTGTAGTTGGCTATCCACGCGTCCTTTACTCCGGCCGCGGCGAGGGCGGCCTCTATGGCCTTGGGTTCCAGCCCGAGCACGGCGCTCATCGACGAGCCGCCCGAGCGGCGGCCGGCCTCGTCCATGAGCCTGCCCCGCTCCGCGACGAGCCGTATCATCTCCGCGAACGGGACGACCCCGGCCTCGCAGAGGGCGGCCCATTCCCCGAGGCTGAAGCCCGCGGCTCCGTCGGCGACTACTCCCCGATTGCGTAGGGCGGCCGCGGCGGCGGTATCGATCAGGGCGAGCGCCAGCTGGGCGTTCCGTGTCTGCTTTAGCTCGTCCTCGGTGCCCGAGAAGATGAGCGCGGCGAGATCGGTACTCGAGGCGTCGGAAGCCTCCTCGAAGAGGCGGCGGACCTCCGGCTCGGCGTCGTATAGGTCCTTGCCCATGCCTATGCTCTGGGCGCCTTGTCCCGGGAAAAGTATGCAAGTCTTCATGTCCTCGTGCTCCTACAGCGCCGCGAAGGCGGCGCTCGATAAAACAATCTGTGTAGGCGACTATGATTCGACAAAAGTAGTCAAAGTGTCAAGTGGATTAATCCCGCGCGATGACCCGGCGCCTGCCGCCCGCGCCTGAAGCCGTTCGGGACTCTTTTATTTTTATATGCCGGGAGAATATCGGCGTGATATGCTGGCCGCCGGGAGGCGCCATGGCGACCACGGGGGAGACGATCAGGGCCATACTGCTACGGGTGCCGCGCGGCAGGGCCACCAGCTACGGGACCGTCGCGGCCATGGCCGGCTTGCCGAACGGCGCCCGTACCGTCGCTAGGATACTGCATTCCTGCTCCGCGGCCGACGGCCTGCCGTGGTGGCGCGTGGTCAGGGCCGACGGCGGCATAGCCCTCGGGCGCGGCGCGGGCTTCGAGGAGCAACGCGCCGCGTTGGCCGAGGAGGGCGTCGAGGTCGGCGCCGACGGCCGGGTAGACCTGCGAACCTACGGCTGGCCGGGGAACTAGTCGCCGGTCTTGATGTAGCGCGTGCCGAACGGCTCGTAGCCGAACGCCGCCATCGACGAGCCGAAACCCGAGGGAACGAAGGGCATATCGACGACGAAGCGGGGGATTCCGTCCCTCTCAAGGCGCTCGCGGGCAGCCTCGGCGAGCCTGCGCCCGAGCCCCAGGCGCCGGTGCTCGGGGGCCACGTACAGGTACGCGAGCTTCCCGAACGAGCCGTCGGCCACGAAGACCTTGCGCGCGGCCGCTATCCCCGCCAGCGCGCCGCCCATCGCCTCGGCTATCGCCAGCACGAGCCCCTCCCTGCCGCCCTCGGAGATCTCGCGCTCGAGGCGGGTGTACTCGTACTCGACGAGCGACTCCGGGAAGGAGGAGAGGGCCTCGTCGAGGCCGCGCCTGAAGAGAGGCACGCACTCGGGCCAGGCCTCCCTGCCGGCGACGCGGAACGAGAAGTCTCCGGACAGCAGGTCGTCGGCCTCGTCGGGCTCGGGGCCGAGGCGCTCGAGGCCCCTCGCGACCCGGGCCTGGTCGTACCATTCGCCGACTCGCTTCGCCATGGCGGCGCGCTTGTAGTCGAACCATCGGCGCTCTAGGGCCTCGTAGGGCTCTAGGGCCTTCTTGAATGCCTTGAACACGCCCCGGCCGCGCTCGAGCGCGGCGTACAGGCCGTTCTTGGCTATCGGATCCCCGACTCCGGCGGCGAACGCCTCCATCAGGGCGTACCCGTCGCCGCTCGTCCACTCGGGCGGCGCTATCAGGTCGTCGCCCTCCTCCAGCGAGCCGAAGGCGCTATCCAGCGCGTCGTCGTTGAGGGCGACTACGGCGCCCGTCTCCGCCTCGACCATGTAGTCGAGTTCCTGGTTCTCCATCGCGAAGAGTATCTCGTCGCTGATAGAATCGTCGAGCGCGAACATCGAAGCCTCCTAAGGCGGACCCGCTATCGGCCGCGGCTTGCTACCGCGGTCCGCCGCGAGGTAGTATGCGACTAAGGTACCACGATGCGAGCAGATCTCCACATCCATTCGAGATACTCAGACGGCGGGCGCTGGCCCGCCGAGCTCGCTCGCCAGGCGTCCGAGGCGGGCCTCGAGGCCGCGTGCGTCACGGACCACGACACGCTCGGCGGCTACCCCGAGTTCGAGGCGGCCGCCCGAGCGCTCGGGCTCCGCACCTGGCCGGCCGTCGAGATAGACTGCGTCGACGCCGAGACGTCCTACAAGAGCGAGATATTAGCCTATTTCCCCGACGGGCGCTACGCCGGTACGGAGGCCTTCCTCGCCGCGTCCAGGGTCGAGCGCTCTAAGCGCCTAGCCGGGCTGTTCGAGCGGGCGGGCAGGCTCTTCGGGTTGGCCTCCCTCGATTTCGAGGCGGTCGCCGAGCGGAGGATGGCCGGGAGGCCGGGCGGAGCGCCCGAGCTCGCCTCGCTGCGCTTCTCGAAGACCGACTTGTTCATAGAGCTTCGCGATCGGGGCGCGATTCCGGCCTCGTCGAGCTACAGGGAGTTCAAGAAGGCGTATTTCGATACGGGCCTGTTCTCCGACGTGCGCTTCGAGAAGCCCGGCCTCGGCCTCGTCTCGGACATAGTAGCCCGCGACGGAGGCGTGCTCGTCGTCCCGCATATAGGCCACGAGTTCGGCGACTCCCTGGGGACTATGCGCGCCGAGGCCGAGCGTCTCGATAGGCTCCTCGAGCGATTCCGCGCGCTCGGCGCGGAGGGCGTAGAGCTGTACGATTACAGGACGCCCGAGGGCCGGGGGATTAACGAGCTGGTAGCCGAGCGGAGCGCCCGGCTCGGCTATTTCCATACCTACGGCTCCGATTGCCACGGCCCGGGCTCTAGCAAGCACGGCCTCGGATCGTTCTACGGCGACTTCAACGGGTTCCCGGGCCCGCGAGAGCGCGGAAAGGATTAAATATGGCTCATTGCACCGTTCCCGAGGCCGAGGCGATCCTCGACGAGGAATTCAAGGTCCACGAGAAGGGCTTCGTCCGCCTGGTAGACTATCTCGGCGGCGACGCGCGTATCGTCCAGGCCGCTCGCGTCTCCTACGGCGAGGGCACGAAGACCGTCCGGGAGGACGCGGGGCTGATCGACTACCTGCTACGCAACGAGCATACCTCGCCGTTCGAGCAGGTCGTGCTGACCTTCCATATCAAGATGCCCGTCTTCGTGGCGCGCCAGTGGATACGGCACCGTACTGCCCGGGTCAACGAGATCTCCGGCCGCTACTCGGTGATGAAGGACGAGTTCTGGCTGCCCGCGCCCGAGGCGCTCGCGAGGCAGAGCTCCGATAACAAGCAGGGCCGCGCATCCGAGCCCCTGCCCCCGGACGAGGCGGCGAAGGCCATCGCCGCCCTCGAGCGCGGGCAGAAAGCCGCCTACGCCGAGTACAAGGCCCTCGTCGACTCGGGGCTCGCCAGGGAGCTGGCCAGGGTCAACCTGCCCTTGTCCATGTACACGGAATGGTACTGGCAGATAGACCTGCACAACCTGTTCCGATTCCTGGCCCTCAGGATGGACGCGCACGCCCAGCGAGAGATACGGGACTACGCGTCGGTGCTGTTCGGGATCGCGAGGAAGGTCTGCCCGCTCGCGTGCGCCAGCTTCGAGCGGCACGCGCTAGGCGGCGTCAGGCTCTCCGCCGAGGAAGCGGCCGCCCTAAGGCGCCTGCTGGAGGGCCGCGAGGGCGGAGAAGGCGGAGAAGGCGGAGAAGGCGGCTCTGTCCCCGCGGGCCTGTCCGGCAGGGAACTCGAGCGGCTGATGCAGAAGCTCGCCAAGGCGCCCTCGGGGAAATAAACCCTACACTAGCGCACCGCCCCCCGTCCCGTCCCGTATCCTCACTACCTTTAGGAGGATACTGATGCCAGGAAACATCATCGAGGCGAGGGGGCTCGCGCGGACGTACCGCAAGGGCCCCCGGGCGCTAGCGGGGGTCGATTTAAGCGTCCCCGCGGCGTGCCGCTTCGCCCTGCTCGGCGCCAACGGCGCGGGCAAGTCGACGCTCGTGCGTATACTATGCACGCTGTCGCGAGCCGATTCCGGCGGCGCGTCGATCGCCGGACTGCCGTTATCGGGAGGCTCGAAGGCGATACGATCCCTGATAGGCGTGGCGCTACAGGATACTCAGCTCGATCCGGCGGGGCGAACCCGCGATCAGCTCGTCTTCCAGGGGAGGCTGTACGGCCTGGACAGGAAGCGGGCCCTCGGGCGGGCCGAGGAGCTCGTGGGCCGCTTCGGTCTCGAGCCGGTCGCCGACAGGAAGGCCCGCGAGCTGTCGGGCGGTAACAAGCGCCGCCTGCACGTGGCGCTCGCCCTCGTCCATAGGCCGCGCGTCCTATTCCTGGACGAGCCGACGGTAGGCATGGACCCCGAGAGCAGGGCCGCGTTCTGGGCGGAGATGCGCAGGCTCAACGCCGAGGAAGGCGTCTGCGTATTCTTCACGACCCAGTACCTGGAGGAGGCGGATAGGCACGGCGACGAGCTCGCGGTGTTGGACGCGGGCCTCGTGGCGTACCGGGGGACGGTGCCAGCCTTCGCGGCCGAGCATTCCGGCCCCGGCGGAGACCTCGAGGCCGGGTACCTCAATTTCGTCGAGTCGCGGCGCCTCGCGGCGGGCGCGACTAAGGAGGCCGTTCATGCGTAATCCGGGGCTACTGATAATAGGGCGGGCGCTCAAGCGGCTCGTCTCCAATCCCGCGCCGCTGCTGTCCGGACTGGGCATGAGCGCTTTCTTCCTCGTCGTCTACGACGCGGCGATAGGGGGCATCGGCTTCCTCCCGGAATTCGGCGGGGCGGGGTACATGGCTTTCCTCCTGCCGATGGGCGTAGTGTCGCTACTGTTCGCGTCCTCGTCCGGCTCCGCCCAGGCCTTGAGCGCCGATATAGCCTCCGGCTACTTCCAGCGGCTCGCGCTCGCGCCCGTTCCCAGGTCTGCGTTCGTGCTCGCCGCCATCCTGGCGGACGCGATAGGCGTCTTCGCCTCGTCGCTGGCCGTGCTCGGCCTGGGAGCCCTGCTCGGGGCGCCCCTGTCGGGAGGGCTTACGGGCGTGCTCGGGACGGCGGCCCTGGCGACGCTGTTCGGGGGCGGCGTCTCGGCGGCGTCGGCGGCTACGGTCATGAGGTCGGGCAAGGTCGAGCTGGCCGGGACGATCGGGTCTGCGGTGTTCATGCTGCTGTTCCTCGCGCCCACCTTCGTGCCCCGGGAGCTGATGGGGGCGCGCTGGCTCCAGGTCGTCTCGGCCTGGAACCCGCTCAGCTACCTGATGGAGGCGATGCGTTTCCTCGTCTCGGGCCTCGGCGAGGCGGCCTCCGTCCCCGCGGCGTTCGCGATAGCCGGAGCGGCGGGCCTGGGAGGTACCGCGCTCGCGGCCGTGTCGGTGAGGAAGGTTCTGAACTAGAGGCCTAAGATAGGCCGGAGGTAGGGCCCGGTTACGCTTCGCGCATCCAGGGCCAGCTCCTCCGGCCGACCGAACGCGATCAGCTCGCCCCCCGCGGCGCCGCCCCCGGGCCCCAGCTCAATCAGGTAGTCGCAGGCGGCGAGCGCGTCGACGTCGTGCTCTATCATCACGACCGTATTGCCCCCGTCCACGAGCCTATCGAGTATCCCCAATAGGCGCGTCACGTCCGCCGGGTGGAGCCCGCTCGTCGGCTCGTCCAGCGCGTATACCTTGCCTTCCTCGCCTAGCTCTGCCGCCAGCTTGAGCCGTTGCGCCTCGCCGCCGGATAGGCTGGAGAGGCTCTGTCCTAAGGGCAGGTAGCCGAGGCCGACCTCCTCGAGGAGGGCCAGCTTCGCGCGTATATCCTTTCCGCAGAAGGCGGAAGCGGCCTCGCCCGCGGTCATGGCGAGGACGTCCGCTATGCTCGCTCCACGGAGGCGCGGCTCGAGCGCTTCCGGGCGATAGCGAAGGCCGCCGCACTCGTCGCACGTCGAGCGAGCGTCGTCCAGGAAATTCATGTCTATCGCTATGAAGCCGGCCCCGCCGCATTTGGGACAGGCGCCCTTGGAGTTGAAGCTGAAGAGCGAGGCGTCCGCGCCCGTCGCCTTCGCGAACTCCTTGCGCATGGAATCGAACGCGCCGATATAGCTGGCCGGCGTACCGCGCGACGTCCTTCCGATAGGCGCCTGAGTCACTACGACTGTTCCCGGGTGAGCGGGAACGAACGTACCGTGGATCAGGCTGGACTTGCCCGACCCGGCTGGTCCGCAGATCCCGACGAGCGCCCCGCGTGGTATATCGACCGATACTCCCTTGAGGTTGTTGGAGGTAGCGAGGGCGACGTGGAAGGATGACGAGCCGGTCCTGCGGACGCGGCGAGTCGCGCCTTCGGCCGCGGCCGTCCTTCGGGCCGCCAGGGCCTCGGCCGTAGGCCCGCCGGATGCGGTTAGCCCGTCCGCGGGGCCAGCGTACACGAGCTTCCCGCCGTCCCTCCCGCCCCGCGGGCCGATCTCCACGACCCAGTCGGCCTCGGCAATCAGGGCCAGGTCGTGCTCTACGACCAGCACCGTATTACCGGCGTCGCGCAGGCGTCGCAGCGTCGCCATGACCCGGGCCGAGTCGGCGGGATGCAGGCCGGCGCTCGGCTCGTCCAGGGCGTACACGAGTCCGGACAGGTCGCAATCGAGGCGTCGGGCCAGCTTGACCCTTTGAGACTCGCCTCCCGATAGCGTCGAGACGGCGCGTTCGAGCGATAGGTACCCGGCTCCCATCCCTTGGAGGTTGGCGACGATCCGGCGCATCTTGACGATCAGGCTCGCGGCTTCCGGGAAGGCGAGACCGTCGAGGAAGGCGTCGAACCCGTCAAGCTCCAGGGAACAGGCTTCCGCTATGGTCCTGCCCCCGACGCGCGACGACAAGGCCCGATCGTTCAGCCGAGTTCCCTTGCAGACCGGGCAGGTCCCGTACTCCAGGAAATCGTCGTACGCATCCTTCTCTCCGTCGTCCTTCTCGTCCTCCGCCCTATCGGCGTAGTACTTCTCCAGGCGACGAATGACCCCGACGAAGGTCTTGCTCATGGTACCCGCCCCGTGGGCCTTCTCGACGGGGATCCGCTCGGCGTACAGGAAACGTTCCAGGTCGCTCGGTTCCCAATCACCGAGAGGGGCGTCCGCGTCGAAGAGGCTCATAGCGAGGAATTCCCTCCAGAAGAACCCGCCTACCTTATAATCCGGATGCAGGAGGGCGCCGTCGCGGATAGAGCGCCGCGGATCGTAGAATCTCTCCGGGACGACGCGGACGCGCTTCCCGAGCCCCGAGCACTCGGGGCACATGCCGGCGGGATTATTGAAGGAGAAGTAGAACGACGGGCCGACGAAGGGCTCCCCGAAGCGCGAGTACAGCATCCGGAGGTAGTCGTTTATCTCCGTCGCGGTGCCTACCGTGCTCCGGAGCGTCCGGCCCATGGGCTTCTGATCGACGACTATCGTTACGCCTAGGTTGCGGATCCCGTCTACGGGCGGGCGGGATATCTTCGGGAGCCTGCGCCTCGCGAAGGTCGAGAACGTCTCGACGAGCTGACGCTGGGCTTCCGCGTGGATAGTGTCGAACACGAGGGAGCTTTTCCCCGAACCGCTCGGCCCGGTGAAGACGACGAGCCTATCCTTGGGAATGTCGACCGATAGGTCCTTGAGGTTGTGCGTGCGCGCTCCGCGCACTTCTATCGCTTGATGGTTCATGAGGCCATCGTACGACCTCGGTGCGCTACTGGAGGGTCGCTATCCTATCCTCGAGCATGGCCTCGAGGCGGGCGGCCCGCGCCTTCTGCTCGGCGAGGGCGTCGAGCCAGCGGTCGAAGGCGGTCAGCGCCTCCTCGCCTGGGCGCGGCGTGTTGAGCACGTCCTTGAGCCCCGTCGTCCTCCCGCGGTCCAGCTCCGCCGCCAGGCGAAGCACCGCCATCACGCTGTAGCCGGCGAGCAGCAGGGTGCGGACGACTCGGAGGCGGCCTACCTGGTCCGGGCCGTAGACGCGATATCCCGTACGAGGGTCCTTGGGCACTACGACGAGGCGGTTGCGTTCCCAGTTCCGGAGCTGCCCGAGGGTGGCGCCGACGGCCTCGGCCGCCTCGCGGGGGCCGAACCACTCGTCGTCCGAGGCCGCGTCGACGTCTCCGGCGGCCCAGCGCTCGAGGAAGGCCGCCGCGCCCTCGGCGCGCCGTATCTCGTCGTCGACGAGGCCGGCGTGGCGGCGAGCGTCGGAGAGGGCCCCGGCGAGGTCGCCCGTCGCGGCCCGGCGCGCGAGCGCGAGCGCCGATTCCCTGATGAGCCGCCCCGGCCAGAGGCCGTGCATGGCGAGCCTGGCGAAGACCATCTGGTCCCGGTGCTCGGACGTCCAGAGCCGGTAGCCGTTAGCCGCCCGCTCCGGCTCCGCGAGGAAGCCCCATTCGACGTAGAGCCTGACCGTGTTCGGGTGTACGCCGGCGGCGCGGGCGACGTCTACGGTGCGAAAGCGCCCGGTATCCATCACGAGGCTTCCTAGGCCCTCAGGTACTTCTCCTCGCCCATGCCGAAGAGTCCCTGGGCGTCGACCTTCTCGGCGCCGTCGGCCGAGCGAAGGGTGCCCTCGAACGAGCCGAAGGGGCCGTGGTAGTCGATGGCGGCGAGCAGGAGGTTGAGCTTCATGTCGTTCTTGCGCTCGGGCTTGAACGTCAGGTCCACGAGTCCCTCGGTATCCTGGATATGCCACGGCTTCTCGGGGCCGTTGGGCCTGGTGACCTTGATGGGCGGCAGGGGGAAGACCCTGCTATTGATCCACAGGACGTTCTCGTTGTAGGCGGACGGGTCGCGGACCTGGTTGTCCGTCAGGTTGAAGCCGACGCGGCGGCCCTTGGAGTCCTGCCCGTAACCGGTAACCCAGTCGTAGCGCATCGCGTAGGGATAGAAGCCCTTGTGGTCGTCCAGGATGCCCATCGCGTCGGGAGAGCCGAATTCGAAGCGCTCCCCGTCGGCCTCGAACCAGCCCTGCATCGGCATGAGCACCTTCGTCGAGTACATGGCGCGATTCAGGCCGAGCGGCAGGCATACCGAGGACGGGGCGGTCTGGCGGGCGTTGTAGGCGAAGGAGAACGACCCGGAGAACGGCTTGCCCCAGGCGCTCTTGGCGCGGCTGGCCTCTACGAGTATCGAGCCTCCCGTCAGGTCGAACGAATACCGTACAGCGGAGCGTCTATCCCTGTAGCCCGGCCTCTCGCCGTCCAGCCTGTCGCCGATGCCGAAGCTCGCGAAGGGGATGAGCCGTTTCGTCTCGTAGCACCGGCCCTTCTCCCGATCCCAGGCGGTGAACTGCGTCAGGCCGAAGCTCTTGGCCTCGTAGAGCGCGGTGAAGAAGAACCAGCGCTTGTCGCCGAACTGGAAGGCCTTCCACTCCTTGCACCTGAAATCCTTGACCCAGCGCGGCACGGGATAATGGTAGGGATTGCGCACGTCCAGCATGTTGGCCAGCTCGGGCGGGGCGTTGAAGCAGCCGAGGATGAATTCCCCGTCCAGGACGACGCTCCGCGGGGGATCGGCGAGGGTTCGGGAGTACCTGGGCCGATCCTGTTGGCCCGGCTCGCCGGCCATTATTGACGCCCTTCGCCGTAGAGACGATAGAGGGCCTGGGTTCCGAGCTCCCCGAAGCCCGCTTCCTGCATCCTCTGGAAGAGGCTCTCCGCGAGGGTTAGAAGCGGTAGCCTCTCGCCCATGGACTTGGCCGAATCGAGGGCTATGCGCAGGTCCTTGAGGAAGTGCTTGGAATAGAAACCGGGCGCGAAGTCGCCGGCGAGCATCCTGGGAGACATGCCGACGAGCTGCCAGCTCTGGGCCGCCCCGCCGCCTATGCTGTCGAGGACGCGCAGGGGGTCTAGGCCCGCCTTCTTGGCGTAGCTCATCGATTCCACGGCTCCTATGAGCGAGGCCGCCACGGATATCTGGTTGGCCATCTTGGTGTGCTGGCCCGCGCCCGGCCCCCCCTGTAGCACCGCCGTCTTACCCATGACATCTAGGAACGGCTTGACCGCGGCGAAGGCGGCCTCGTCCCCGCCTACCATGATGGAGAGGGTCGCGTTCCTGGCGCCCGTGTCGCCGCCCGATACGGGCGCGTCGATAGCCGCCTTGCCCGCCGCCTTAGCGGCCGCGGAGACGCGGACCGCGAGCGCGGGGTCGCTGGTCGTGAGGTCGACGAGCACGGCGCCGGGCCTCGCGGCGGCCACTATGCCGTCCTGGCCGAGGTATACCTCCTCGACGTCGGAGGGAAAGCCGACCATCGTGAAAACGACGTCGGCTCCCGCGGCGGCGGCGGCCGGCGAGCCGGCCCATACGGCGCCCGCCGCCACGAGGGCGTCCGCCTTGGACTTGGTCCTATTGTATACCGCGAGCTTGGCGCCGGCCTTTAGGAGATGGCCCGCCATGCTGGCGCCCATGACGCCCGTGCCTATGAACGCTACCGAAGAGCCTGAAACCTGCATATCGTCCTCCGTTGGGTCGTCGCCGCGAGCGGCCTACGCGAATTTATAACCGAAGCGCCTGAGCATGCCGATCCTGTCGGCCCGGCCTTCCGCGTCCTCGATGCCGGCGGGAGAAAAGCCGTCTATGACGCCGAGGATCCCGGAGCCCTGGCCCGTCCTCGCGACTATCGCCTGGAGCGGGTTGGCGGTGGCGCAGAAGACGCGGCATACCTCGGGGCAGGCCTTGATCCTATCGAGGACGTTAATCGGGTAGGCCCCCGGACCTATGACGAGGTAGAAGGTGTGTCCCGCTCCGGTGGCGAGCGCGCAGGCCTTTGCGTCCTCTATCAGCGACGCGTCGTTGCCCTCGGTCCTGACGAGGCAGGGGCCGGACGCCTCGTTGAAGGCGAGGCCGTACTTGGCCCCGGGGACGGACCCGGCCATGATCTCCGCGATATCCTCTACCGTCTTTATGAAGTGCGACTGTCCGACGACGATGTTCGCGTCCTTCGTCCACTCGAGCTGGACGGCGGCGATGCTCGTTTCCATATGCGTCCTCCGGGCCGCAAGTTTAACCGCGAATCGATGCCGTCGCAAGCTCGCTCGGCTCGGCGCCTCGGCGGACAACGGCGATTGGTACGAATTTCCGCTCCAAGGCATTGAAATTTATACAATCAAGGGACATATTACACACGTAGCGAGTAATGTGTGTAGAGAGGTGTCCCTGATGATCGATGTAACGAGAGATAGGATCCTAGACGCCGCGACGGTGATTATACGCGATAGCGGGCCGGAGGGCCTTACCGTGGAAGCGGCGGCCGACCTCGCGGGCGTGAGCCGCAAGACGGTATATAACCATTTCAACGGCAAATTCGCCTTGATAGACGACGCCGCCGCGGCCTGGACCGGGCGGACGCTCGCCCTCCTCCAGGAGATTGCCGGAGACGGCTCGCTTTCCTTCGTCCCAAAGCTCAACGCAATCGTGGAGCGGGCCTATTCGGAGCTCAAGAGCGCGGGCAGGATGATCGTCAGGTCCCCGTTCGCCGCGCGCCCGGACCTGCCCGGGTTCAAGGCCGAGCTCCAGTCGAAGCTGCAGGCCTTCATCGAGGAGATAGTCCAGGACGCCATCGACGAGGGGATAGTGCGGCCGGAGTTCACCGCCCGACGCCTGACCTACGCCATAACGAACGTCGTGGTCGGCCTCACCGTGCTCGATAGCATAGACGACGAGCCGTTCACGAGGCTCGATATACTAAAGGATTCGCTCAAGGCCTTCGTCGGCGGGATACTTACGCCCTCCGGCGCGGAGGCCATGCGCGGATCGCCGATTTTCGAGTGAGGGGCGAGGAATATGGAGAGCCGACCTAAGAAGAAGCTGGGCAAGGCGATCAGGATACTGCGCTGGCTCGTCCCTCTGGCCATCGTTGCGGGCGCCCTGGGATTCCGGGCGGTCGCGAAGGGGGCGGTCGTCATTCCTCCGGAAGCGCCTCCCCTGCCCGTGCGGACTATGAGGCCCGAGTACGGGGACCTCGTGAAGTCGCTCAAGCTGAACGCCCACGTCGAGTCGGAGACGATGGTCACCATCCTCCCGCTCGTCTCCGGAGCGCTCCAGGAGATGCTCGTAGAGGTCGGCCAGCCCGTCAAGAAGGGGAACATAGTCGCCCGGATCGACGCCCAGCGCTTCGAGCTGCAGATGCAGCAGGCGGAGGCCGCCTATCTGTCGGCCAAGTCGTCCTACGAGCGGCTCGGCCAGCTCTACCGGGCCAACGCCGCCACCCAGCAGAGCTACGAGCAGGCCAAGGGGCAGTACGAGGCCTACTCGTCGCAGTACGAGCTGGCGAGGATACAGCTGGACTACGCCAACGTGAAGAGCCCGGTCGACGGGATAGTGCTGATAAAGCACCTCTCCGCGGGGTCGATAGCCTCCCCGGAGCGACCCCTCGTCACGATAGGCGACCTCGGGGACCTGATAGTACGCGCCCGCGTCCCGGAACGCTATTACGAGGAATTCGCGAGACGGCGGGAATCCATGCGGATTACCGTCCGAAGGCCGGGAGGCGGGGAGTTCCGGGGCGCGGTGCGCAGCGTCAGCCCGTTCGTCTCCGCCGAGACGAAGAACTTCGAGGTCTCCGTATCAATAGGCGGCGAGCCCGACTTGCTCCGCCCGGGCATGTTCGTCTCGGTCGAATTCGAGCTGGCCAGGTGGCGCGGCGTATATAGCCTGCCCTTCGAGGCGATCAGCGGCGGCAGGCTCTGGCGAGTCGAGGACGGCAAGGCCGTGAGCGAAGCGTTCTCGCCCGGGGACTCGTCCGACGACGCCTTCGTCGTGCCCGAGGGGTGGGCCGAGCGGGACTTCATCGTGGAAGGCCAGTACTTCGCGCGCGAGGGCTCGGTCGTCTCCGTGGTCGGGAAGGGAGACGCGCCGAAATGATGCTCTCCGATTTCTCGGTAAAGCATCCCGCCATCGTGACGATACTGCTCGTCGGCCTCCTGGTTTTCGGGGTAATAGCGGGCTCGTCGCTCAATTCCGAGATGATACCGCCGGTCTCGCTGCCGGCCGCCTCCATAGTGACGGTCTACCCCGGCGCCGGGGCCAAGGACGTCGAGCGCGACATCTCTAGGCTCATCGAGAACCAGATGTCGACCCTGCCGGGCCTGTCGGAGCTCACCTCGAACAGCTCCGACTCGTTTTCCGTCGTTACCATGGAGTTCCGCGCCGACGTGGACGTGCGCCAGAAGCTGCCGCAGATCCGCGAGCTCCTCAACGCCGTATCCGACGACCTGCCCGGGGGCATCCAGGGCAACCCGGTGATATACGTGACCGAGGCCAGCGCCTTCCTGCCGATCTTCTCGGTGCGCGTGTCCGGCGAGATGGACCCGGAGGCGCTTACCGAGTACCTGGAGACGCGCGTGAGCCCGTCCCTGGCGAGGATCCCGGGCGTCTCCAAGATCAACCTGGTCGGCGGCTCCAAGAGGGAGGCGAGGATTACCCTCGACGTGACGGAGCTGGAGTCCCGGGGCATATCGGCGCTCTCGGTGTACGAGGCGCTGCGCTACAACAATCTCAACGTGCCCGCGGGCAGCGCCATGTACCGTTCCCGCGAGCTGTCGTTCACGACCGCCGGCGCCTTCTCGGACGTCGACGAGCTCGCCAACATGACGGTGGGGTACGGCGACGGCTCGTTCATCTTCCTCAAGGACGTCGCGGCCATCTCGCTGGAACCGGCCGCGCGGAGCGTGCGCGTCCGCTCAGGCGGCGAGGACTACGTGATGGTGGACGTCCTGAAGCGGGACGAGGGCGATACCGTCAAGATAGTCGCGGCCGCCGTCGCGGTGTTCGAGGAGATACGGCGGGAATCGGGCGGCTCCGTCGAGTTCACCGTGATAAGCGACCAGAGCGAGACGACGCTGCGCTCGCTCCAGACGGTCATACAGTCGGCCGCCACGGGCCTCGCTCTGACGATCTTCGTCATCCTGTTCGTGCTCCACGACTTCCGCGCGACGGTCATCATAGGCCTGTCGATCCCGCTGTCGATCCTGTTCGCCATACTCGGGCTCTTCGGCACGGGCAGGTCGCTGAACCTGCTGTCCCTCTCCGGCATGACCGTCGCGATAGGCATGATCGTGGATAACTCCATCGTGGTGCTGGAGAACACCTATCAGAAGTTCAAGAAGACGGGCGACCGCCGGGCCGCCTCGCTGGCCGGGGCGGGCGAGGTCGGCGGGGCCGTGCTCGCGTCGACGACCACGAGCATCTGCGTCTTCGCGCCGCTCCTGTTCCTGACTGGCATCATCGGCGTCATCATGAACGACCTCTCGCTGGCCATAGTGTTCGCGCTGGCGGCGTCCGCCCTCGTGTCGGTCATCGTGGTGCCGTGGCTGTCGTCCCTGGTCCTCAAGCGCGAGGACCAGATGCGCAGGCCCAGGGCGCTCAAGGCCCTCGAGGGGTATATCGACGCCGGCTTCGATAGGCTGGAGCGGGCCTACCGCCGCCTGCTCGGTGCGGCGCTCGGGAACAAGGCGTTCACCATCTTCTCCGCGGTCGCCCTCCTGGGGGCGAGCGTCGCGCTCCTCTCCATCCTGAAGATAAGCTTCCTCCCGCCGACGGATACGGGCGAGTTCGAGATACACTTCGAGACGCCATCCGGCTATACGCTGGAGCGGACCATGGCCAAGGTCGACGAGGCCGACGCCATCGTGGCCTCGCTCGTCCCGGAGATAGAGGCCGCCGTGTACTACGTCGGCGCGGGGAACGCGATCACCATAACCGGCTCTCCCAACCGGGCCTTCGCGCGCATACGCCTCGTGCCCAGCGAGGACCGCGGCCGCACCATCCAGGAGATCCTGCCCATAGTCCGGGACGAGCTGGCGAGGCGCCTGCCCGACTGCGACACGACCGTGCTGAACGGCGGCTTCGACTCCCTGCTGGCCATGGGTACGGGCGGCCAGGGCTACCAGATGGAGATATACGGCACCGACCTGGACGCCGTGACCGAGACCGCCCGCCTGGCCAGGGCGTTCCTGTCCGAGGACCCGGACGTAATCAAGACGGAGCTGTCGGCCCGGTCTGACTCCGAGCAGCTGTACGCCGACCTGAGCCAGTCGTACATGGGCACCCTGGGGGTCACGCCGTACGAGGCCGGGATCACGAGCCGCATACTGTTCGGCGGCATGGACGTGGGCACGCTCCGCGTCGGATCAGACGACTTCCCCATCAGGGTGACCTCTAACGTGGCCGACGAGGGAATCGACGAGGACGTGCTCAACCGCATCGCGATACGCACGCGCGACGGCCGCTACATCAGCTTCGCCGCGTTCTCCACCCTCGAGGCCAGGCCCGCCCTGACGAGCATAGACCGCAAGGACCGCAATTTCTCGGTGGAGGTCCGCGGCTACCTGAGGACCGACGACCAATCGGGCGTGACGGCTAGGATGGCCCGCGCGATGGCCGGCACGACCCTGCCGTTCGGCGTGAAATACCGCACCTCCGGTACCAGCAAGCTGATAGGGGACTCCCTTTCGAGCCTGTCGCTGATGCTGGCCATAAGCGTCTTCCTGGTCTATTCCGTCATGGTCATCCAGTTCGAGCGCTTCATGCAGCCGCTCGTCATCATGGCCTCCATACCGTTCTGCCTCATAGGCGTCGTGCTGGGCCTCTACGCCTTCGGGTCGTCGCTGTCCATAATCGCGATGCTCGCGCTGATCGCCCTGGGCGGCACGGTCGTCAACAACGCCATAGTCATGGTCGACTATATAAACCAGCTGCGCGCCAACTACGGCATGGAGCTCCGGAGCGCCATCGTCGAGGGCTGCGCCAACCGCCTGCGGCCCATCCTCATGACCGCGATGACCACCCTGTTCGGCGTCCTGCCCATGGCCCTCGCCCACGGCAACGGCTCCGAGGTGTACGCGCCCCTGGGGCAGGCCATCTTCGGCGGGCTCCTCTCGTCCACGATAATCACCCTCGTCCTGATACCCGTCCTCTACGAGATCCTCGAGAAGGGGACTACGTTCATGCGATCCGCGGCATCGTCCGCGATGGAGATTGAAGTACATGAATAAGCCATCGTCGTACCGGGCGGCCCCGCCGCTGCCCGCCATCATCGCGGGAGCCCTGGCGCTCCTCTTTTTCGCCTCGTGCTCCGTCGTCTTCCGCTCGTCGATACAGGGCACGGTCATCGACTCCGAGGCCTGGGCCGACGGCACGACTACCGGCGTCGGCGACGCCAAGGTCTTCCTCTATACCGACCTCGCCGCCAGGGACGCCGACTACGCCGCGTACGTCGACGGCGACGATACCACCCTGCCCGACGGCTCGGCGAAGACAGCGTTCGCCTATTTCCAGAGCACCGTCACCGACGCCGACGGCGCCTACGACTTCACCGGCTTCATCTGGGAGAAATTCTTCTCCGAGTACGGCAAGACCGCCGACCGAGCCGAGGTCTATCTCCTGATCTATCATCCCGACTACGGCATCTGGAAGAATCCCGTGCCGCTGTTCGTCGTCTCCGACGTCACCAACCAGCTGCCCCAGATCGCCATAGAGGATCTCTGGAACGAGGGCCGGCTCGCGGGGACGGTGCTGGACTGGAAGGACGACAAGGGATTGGCGGGCGTAGCGGTTAACTTCTACGTCGCGGAATCCTGGTCATATGACGAATCGGGGAATTTTACGAACATCATCTACCCTACCGCCCTGACTTCGACCGCGACGACCGATAATGATGGCCGGTGGGTAGCTACGGTGCGATTTCCGATGAAGCCGAATAGGACGATCCACGCGAGTCATAATAATGCACCCGTTCGTATTCTATTTGTTCGGGAGAACTACCGGGCGAACGATCCTGCGGATGGTACTGATTTGGATACGATGAATGCCTCCGTCGTCCCGAGTACGATGAGTATCGATAGTCAAAAAATTCAAACAGACAAGGATGTCGATAGAGATGGGTTAAAGCCGTCGGACGGGGATTACGAGGACGCCTTTATACTTGTCAAGATTATTAAGAATATCGAGTCTGTCGCGGTTCCTAGGGTAAATGACATTACGATGCAGCGCTGGCGGTTCAGCGCGACCGCTAGGGGGCGGGTGAGCGATGGCGCGGCCCCAGCGACCCGCGTGTACTATAACGGTATCGAGATTCTTTTAACCGCGCCAGCACCTGGTGGTACCGTTTATCGCGACATCTCCAGCTCTCAGACGGTAGGAGAGACAACGACCGATGGGCACTTCGATCTCGGTACAGTGACCTGGGAGATGGCGGATATCGTTGATATTGGCGATGCGGCAGGGAATGCCGATGAACAGGAAAACGGCAAGATAGCCATTGAGATACTTGTCGATGAAAATCTGCCTACTTCCGGTGGCAAGAACAGGCTGGAACCAGATGTGACGCTTACATTGGAATTGGTCCCATGATTAACAGCAAGCTAGTCACTGTGTTAACGATGTTTCAAATATTTGTTTTGTCAGCCTTCGCACAAAGCGCGGGCGGCCTCCCCGCCGACCCGTTCGCCTCGGAGTACGAGGCGGCGGTGGCGGCGTACGGGGAGGCTATAGACTTTAGCGCTCCCTTGGAGCCGACGCAGGCCCTGTCCAGGCTGACGACGGCGCGGGCGGGAGGCTCGCCCGAGGCGCCTTACTCGCTGGAAGACCTCCTGGCGCTGGCGGCGAGCGGCAACCCCGGGCTCAGGGCGGCCATGGAGTCGGAGGCCGCGGCCGAGGCGGACTTCGTCGGGGCCAAGGCGCGGCGCCTGCCTACCCTGAAGGCGGAGACGTCGGGGAGCTACATAGGCAACCCGCTCGGGCCGATTACGCTGACGGCGGGGCAGCTAGGCGATTTCCAGGGCGTGGCCGTGCCGCCGCGGGACGTCATCATCTACAAGGGCATGGAGAGCACCCAGTATAATTTCAAGCTTATCGGCGAGGTGCCGCTGTATACCTGGGGCAAGATAGCGCTGGGCGTGGACCTGGCGCGCGCGGGGCTCGGCGCGGCATCGCTACAGAGGAGCAAGGCCGAGCGCGAGCTGGCGGTTAAGTTGCGCGCCAGCTGGGACGCGCTCTGCTATCTGGGCCGCGCGGGCGGGATCCTGGACCTGCAGGCCAGGATAGGCGCGAGGCTCGTGGACATAGCCGAGAAGAGCGCGGCCGCGGGCTTCCTGACCCCGGCTGACCTCGCGAGCGCGCGTATCAAGCTCAAGGAGATAGGCATAGCCGCGGTTAAGCTCGACGAGAAGCGGGATCGCCTCGTCTCGGAGCTCGCGTCCATGGCCGGCCTGCGCGCCCTTTCTTCCGGGGAGCTCCTCCTGGGCGTACCGGCGGCCGGCGCGCCCCGTTGGGCCGAGCCCGAGGCCCAGGCCCTGGCCATGGAGGGCAGCTACGACCTGGCCCTGGTCTCCGCTATGCTAGACGCGAAGCGCGGCCTCCGGGACCTCGCGGAGAAGGAGGCCAAGGGCCTGCCGGACATCGGCCTACGGGTAGAGCTATCCTACGGCGGCCCGCGCTTCCCCTTCCTGGAGACCGATTGGTACGGCCAGGACGACTACCAGCTGACGTTCAGCCTAGGCACCTCGGGCAACATATTCGGGAACGCGGTGAAGTCGGGCGAGGCGGCCAAGGCGAGGGCCCAGCTAGCCGAGGCCGAGGCCCAGAAGGCCGACGCCGAGCGCTCCATACGGGCCTACGTCAGGGAGACCTTCCTGGGCATAGAGCTGGGGAAGGCCAGGCTGGAGTACGCGGCGCTCAGGCAGGACGGCTGGGCCGCGGACCTCGCGCAGATGCGCGCGACCATCCAGGCGGGAGCGGGCTCGGAGTCCGAGTACCTGTCGCTGATGATAGAGGCGCTCGGCGGGCTCGCCGAGGCCTACGGGACCCTCGCCGAGTACCGCTCGTCGCTCATGGCCCTCGAGGCCGTGGTGGGAGCGGCCGGGCGCTAGCCTACTTGAAGAGCCGCGTGACCTCGACCGCCTTCGCCCACCGCTCGAGCAGGCGGCTACGGGTCTCGCCGGCCATCTCCGGCATGAAGTCCCGCTTGCGCCGCCAGTTGCGCTCCACTTCCTCCATGCTGGACCAATAGCCTATCTTGAGCCCGGCCAGGTAGGCGGCGCCGAGGGCGGTGACCTCCCCGACCTCGGGCAGGATCACGGGCTTGTCGAGTATGTCGGCCTGGAACTGCATGAGGAAGCTGTTCGCGCTGGCGCCGCCGTCGGCCTTGATGAAGGGTATGGCCGCGCCGGAATCGCGCTCCATGGCGACGAGCAGGTCCCGCGACTGGTAGGCGATGGACTCGATGGCGGCGCGGACGAAGTGGGCCTTCGTCGTGCCGCGGGTGACGCCGAGGGTCGCGCCCCGGGCCTCCGGGTCCCAGTACGGGGCGCCCATGCCGACGAAGGCGGGCACCATGACGACGCCGCCCGTGTCCTTGACCATGCGGGCCAGGCGCTCGCTCTCCGCCGAGTCCGACAGCACGCGCATCTCGTCGCGGAGCCACTGGATCACCGCGCCGGCTATGAAGACCGAGCCCTCGAGCGCGTAGGTGTAGCCCTTGCCCAGGTCCCAGGCGACGGTCGTCAGGAGGTTGTGCTTAGACTCGACCGGGGTCGCCCCGGTGTTCATCAGGGCGAAGCAGCCGGTGCCGTAGGTGTTCTTGCTGGCGCCCACCTCGAAGCAGGCGTGGCCGAAGAGGGCCGCCTGCTGGTCTCCCGCGCAGCCGGTGACCGGGATCTCGCAGCCGAACAGGTCCTTCCGCGTATAGCCGAAGTCGTCGGAGCTGGCCTTGACCTCGGGCAGTATGGCCGCGGGTATCTTGAGCATCTTGAGGATGTCCTGGTCCCATCGCCCCTCGTGTATATTGAAAAGGAGCGTGCGGCTGGCGTTGGTGGCGTCGGTGACGTGCTTCCCGGTAAGGTTATATATCAGCCAGGAGTCGACGGTGCCGAACATGAGGTCGCCTCGCTCGGCCCTCTCTCGGAGCCCGGGGATCTCCTTGAACATCCAGACGAGCTTCGTGCCCGAGAAGTACGGATCCAGGAGGAGCCCCGTCCTTGAGCGGATCTCCTTCTCGAAGCCCATGGCCTTGAGCTCCTGGCATATCGACGACGAGCGCCTGCACTGCCAGACGATGGCGTTATGCACGGGCTTCCCCGTATGCTTGTCCCAGACGACCGTGGTCTCGCGCTGGTTGGTGATGCCTATGGCCGCTATCTGGGACGGCATGATCTGGGCGGCGTCTATGGCCCCGACGGCCGCGTCGTACTGGGTCTGCCATATCTCGAAGGGGTCGTGCTCTACCCAGCCCGGCTTCGGGTATATCTGGTTGAAGGGTATCTGCTTGATGCCTATGACTATGCCGTTCTGGTTGAAGACGATCGCGCGGGACGACGTGGTTCCCTGGTCGAGAGCGAGGATGTAGGTATCGTTCTGCTGCATGACGAAGCTCCGGTGTCCTAGATGTTCGGTCAGTATAGGGCCGATTCTCCGGTTTGTAAAACGGGGCTATTGAAGAATCGCCCGTTTTTCATGATACTTAATAAGCGCGTCGGCTCGTAGTTGCGGCCGCGCTCCGCCGATTTATTCCGTATTGCGGGCGGTTCGCTGCGGGCTTCGGGCCCGGGCGAGGAATTCAGCTAAAAGGGAGGAACCCCTTATGTCAGACAAGCGAAAGCTATTCACCTCGGAGTCCGTCGGCGAAGGCCATCCGGACAAGCTCTGCGACCAGATATCGGACGCGGTGCTGGACTCGTGCCTCAGGGACGACCCGGAGAGCCATGTCGCCTGCGAATGCTTCGCGACTACGGGCATGGTGCTCGTGGGCGGGGAGATCACGACCGATACCTACGTGGACATCCAGACCCTCGTCCGCGACGTCGTCAAGGAGATAGGCTACACCGATCCCGACTACGGCATAGACTACGAGTCGATGGCCATCCTCAATACCATCCATTCCCAGTCCCAGGATATTAACCAGGGCGTGGAGGGGCACGGCCTCAAGGAGTACGAGGGCCAGCAGGGCGCGGGCGACCAGGGCATGATGTTCGGCTTCGCGTGCGACGAGACGCCGGAGCTCATGCCCGCGCCCATAATGTACGCGCATAAGCTCCTGCTCCGCGCGAGGGACCTCCGCAAGTCGAAGGAGCTGCCCTGGCTGCGGCCCGACTCGAAGAGCCAGGTGACCCTGGAATACGACGGCCATAAGCCGATCCGGGCCGACGCGATAGTCGTATCGCACCAGCACGATCCCGATATCCCCTACGGCGAGCTTAAGGAAGCCGTAATAGAGAGCATAATAAAGCCGGTCCTTGGCCCGTCCGGGCTCCTGGACGCCGATACCAAGTACTACGTGAACCCTACCGGGCGCTTCGTCGTGGGCGGGCCCATGGGCGACTCGGGGCTGACCGGCCGCAAGATCATCGTCGACACCTACGGCGGCATGGGACGCCACGGCGGCGGCGCCTTCTCCGGCAAGGACCCGTCCAAGGTGGACCGCTCGGCCGCGTATATGGCGCGCTACGTCGCCAAGAATGTGGTCGCGGCCGGGCTGGCGGAACGCTGCGAGGTGCAGCTAGCGTACGCCATCGGCGTGCCCTTCCCCGTGTCGGTGATGCTCGAGACGTTCGGCACCGGCATGGCCGACGAGGACGCCATCGCGGCCGCCGTAAGGAAGACCTTCGACCTGTCCCCGGCCGGCATCGTGAGGACGCTCGGGCTCAAGGCGCCGATCTACCTCCGCACCGCTTCGTACGGCCATTTCGGCCGCGACGGCTTCCCGTGGGAGAAGACCGACAAGGCCGCCGAGCTCAAGGCGTCTATCCGCTAGGCCGACGCGGCGCGGGATCAATCGAGGCGGGAGGCCGGTGATGGAGACTATCAGGGATATCTACAGGATAGGCTTCGGGCCGTCGTCCAGCCATACGATGGGGCCGCGCGCCGCCGCGGAGCGCTTCTCCGACGATAACGGGGAAGCCGCCTCCTTCGGCGCTACGCTGTACGGGAGCCTCGCGGCGACCGGCCGCGGCCACCTGACCGACGTCGCCATATCGGCGGCCTTCTCGCCGAGGCCGCTGGCCATCGAGTGGCGGCCCGACGTCATGAAGCCGTTCCATACTAACGCCATGAGCCTCCGGGCCCTGGCGGCCGACGGATCGATACTGGCCGAGCGTACGGTCTATAGCGTCGGGGGCGGCAAGATAGTCGAGGAGGGCGCGCCTATCGCGACGGTGGCGGCTATCTACGAGGCTACGACGATGGGCGACATACTCGCGCGGCTGCATAGGACGGGCCAGACCTTCTGGGAATACGTCGAGGAGCGCGAGGGGCCTGGCCTATGGGACCACCTGGGAGAGGCCTGGGCGGCGATGCGCGCCGCGGTCGAGCGCGGCATAGAGGCGGAGGGCGTGCTCCCCGGCGGGCTGCGGCTTCCGCGCAAGGCCTCGTCGTATTTCGAGCGCGCGCAGGGCTTCCGCGGCTCGCTCAAGCGTCGCTCGATGCTGTACGCCTTCGCCCTGGCCGTGGCCGAGGAGAACGCCGCGGGCGGCCGCGTCGTCACCGCGCCGACCTGCGGTTCCTGCGGCGTCCTGCCCGGCGTGCTGTACGGCATGGCTACCCAGAGAGGCTTCTCCGACGCCAAGATACTCAGGGCGATAGCGACCGCGGGCCTCGTAGGCAACTTGGTAAAGCATAACGCCTCCATCTCCGGGGCGCAGGTCGGATGCCAGGGCGAGATAGGCACCGCCTGCGCCATGGCCGCGGCGGCCGCCGCCCAGCTGTTCGGCGGCACGCCTAACCAGATAGAGTACGCCGCCGAGATGGGCCTGGAGCACCACCTCGGCCTGACCTGCGACCCGGTAGGAGGGCTCGTGCAGATTCCGTGCATAGAGCGCAACGCCTTCGCGGCGTCCCGCGCTCTGGACGCCAATACCTACGCGCTCCTGTCGGACGGGCGCCATAGGATAGGCTTCGACACGATAGTGGAGACGATGAACCGCACGGGCAACGACCTTCCTAAGATCTACAAGGAAACCTCGGAGGGCGGCCTCGCCGCCCTCGTTTCGTGCGACTGACGCGGGGCGTCCAGCCTAGAAGTACGCGGCCCCGCCGCAGGTGATCCAGGCTACCATCATCGCCGTTACGAGGGAGCCCAGGTAGACGGTGCCCGTCTTCCTGAAGCAGTACGTCGCGACGAAGAAAAGCACGAAGAACTGCGGGATTATCAGTACCAAGGCGCTCATGAAGGGCCCGTCGAACAGCGATAGACCTAAGAGCGCCCATCCGGTCCCGAAGCCGAGGAAGAAGGGCGCGTACTCGAATACGGCGACGATAACGAGCCCGCCGAGCATCACCGTCACGTTCTTTGCCCACCATACCCACTGCGTCCTGGCCGGGCCCCCGGCTTCCGGGAGGCGCATCTGGCCGAATAGCCTGACGCCGCCGTTCATCAGGAAGAACGCGAGGAAGAACGGCAGGTACAGCAGGAACTGCAGGAATCTCCCCGGGGTGAACGGCCTTAAGAAGGGCCAGATGAACCTGAGGTCGGTCGAGAGGACGGCATAGGAAAGGGCGTTCAGCGCGTAGAGCGACGAGAACATGATGATCGCCATCAAGACGATCTTGCCTATCGCGGCCCAGTCTATGCCGGTTTCCCCCTCGGCGAACGATACCCCGAGGTCGTACAGGGTAACGCCGAGCCTCCTTCCCTCGCCTTTCCGGTACCAGCGGATGAAGGTAAGGAAGGCGATGACGGCGAGAGCGTCGAGCCAGAGTATCAGGCCGCCCGCCATCAGCGTCTTGAAGACGCCGTCGGGGTACGGGAAGAGGCCGTGGCCCAGCTGCGTCAGGAAGGGGTAGAGGAGGGCGCTGAGCGCTACGCTTATCGCGGCGTTCTTCCTCCAGCTAGCGCGGGACGCTACGTAGCGCCCGGGGAGCGGGCGCGCGACCGAGGCGAAGAACCTCGTGGACAGGAGCAACGAGCATAGCGGCATCAGGGACAGGGCCGCTATCACGAGCCCGGCGCCGAGGAGCAGCTCCCTCGCTAAGAAGACGAGGTCCCGGGAATCGAGCCCGGTATCGGCGCGGAGGGCGCGGACGAGCCAGTCCATGGCCGCCGACATGCCCGCGCCGCTATGGGTCACTCCGCGGTGGACCGTCTCGAGGAGCTCCATCCGGCGCGCGCTGCCGTCGGCGAAGTCCCCGTAGGTCCGGTTCCATTCGATCGGGCCGTCCTGCCCGGCGAAGGTCTTGTAGCGCTTCTCCGTCTGGTTCAGCGCGCCGGTCGTCAGCGCGTAATCGCGGAAATAATCGAACTCTTCGAAGCGCGCCTGCAGCATTAGTACGTTCTTGAGCCGGACCGCGCCGGCCTCGTCGCGGACGGGGCCGTAGGCCTCGCCGCACTGCAGGACCACGGCGGCGTGGGTCGGGTTCTCCAAGGCCGCGGTCACGGCGCTCCATGTTCCCATCGAGTGGCCGGTAAGCCCTATTCGGTCGGCCCGCACGAACTCGAGCCCCGCCAGCCACCGGAACGCCCGGCTAGCCCCCATCGAGGAGTCGACTATCCCGGGGACCCCGTCGCCGTTCAGCCTGGAGAAGCTCATGAATAGCTTGAAGCGCGCCGGGCCGCCTTTCGCCTCGTCGTAGCCGCGCTCTCGGAGGCCTACGGGATTGGCGCCGTGGCCGAACTGGTCTATCGTCAGGGCGACGATACCGCGTCGGGCCAGCTCCATCGCGTACGCGGCCGAGGTGTCCTTGTCGTTCTGGTAGCCGTGCAGGGCTAGTACCGCAGGAGCCGGCGTCGCGGATCGGGCGGATAGCGGTCGGTATAGCTTGCCGGGAATGTAGGCCGAGGCGCCGTCGCTCGTCGTTATGGGGATCCTGACCTTAGCGACCTCTACCGAGCCGAAGCCCGACTCCAGGTAGGCGGCCACGGCGAGGGCGGCGGCCGCGGCGGCGATGCAGGCTAGGAACGCGAGGCCGTAACGCCTGCGCGCGGCTTTCAATGCCTTGTCCATGATTGGAGCCTCCCCAAGGGACTGGTACTATAATCGACCGTACAACGCTGTTGCGTATATGTCAACCTTTTGTGTTGACTAGGGCCTTCGGCGAAACAGTCGGCGAGGCGAGAGGCTGGACGACGAGGCCGGTCGACGGTACTCGCGCTAGGCCTCGGATGCCGCGCTAGGAGCGTAGGCCTAATCTGCGCCTGAACCAGGCGACGGCCCGGTACGGGCTGCGCTCCAGAG